>OLOP01000374.1_pt1 | contig 35758 bp, 27 predicted proteins | sample 1672381 | NCBI WGS metagenome assembly OLOP01 (sample SAMEA3136678, study PRJEB25190) | human gut metagenome | biome: human gut; feature: human-associated habitat; material: faeces | place: Austria | collected 2013 | reverse complement strand
TTTCGCACTTGTGGCCCGCATGCTCGACCGCTCCGGTCTCGTGCACGTTGATGTGTCCGGTGTCCGCACTCAGCGCACCCTGGTGCGGGCGAAGAATCGCTGCAATAACGGTGGCATTCGTCTGCGTGCCGCCGACGAGAAAATGCACGTCCGCCTCCGGGCAGGCGAAGCGGGCGCGGATGGCGGCGCGGGCCTCGGCCAGGTCGGCAAAATCGCCGCTGTGGATGAACTGCACCATCAGGTTGCCCAGCGCTGTGCCCTCGGTGGGGCCTGCAAACACGGTCAGGCCGGTGGCGTTGGCGGTCTGCTGGTTCAGGTAGCCGTCCTGGCTGCCGCCGCCGACGATGTTCAGGCTTGTGTAGGTCTTGCCGGTCAGGCTTTGCAAGGTCTCCACGGCGCGGCGGTAGTCCTGCGTCAGGGAGTTGTAGACGCACTGCATGACCTCGCCGGTGGCGGCGGGCACGGGCTGGTGCGTGTCGGCGCAGGCGGCCCTGACTTCTTCGATCATGGAGGCAGGCGCTAAGAAGCGGTTGTCATCGGGGTCAACGCAGCTGGGGAAGTCGGCGGCCCCCTTCGCGGCGGCGATCAGCTCCGGGAAGCTCGGGCGGGTGCCGGTCTTTTCGCCAAGCTCACGGCGGACGGACTGTATCATCCACAGGCCCATGATGTTTTTCAGGTAACGGTAGCGGTATTCATAGCCGCCCTCGTTCGTAAAGTTGGCGGCGCAGCTGTCCGGGCCGGTGATGGCCGCTGCGTTTTCCACGCCCAGCAGGCTCCATGTGCCGCTGGACAGGTAAGCGGCGTACTCATCCCGCGCGGGCACGGCGAGGAACGCCGAGCCGGTGTCGTGGGTCGCGGGCAGAATGACCTCGGCGTCAAAGCCGACAGCCTTCTGAATTTCCGGCGTCAGATGCCCCAGCACGGTCCCGGCGGTCTTGATGGGCTGGAAGATGCCGCGCGGCAGACCCAGCTTTTCGATCAGTGCATCGTCCCAGTCCCTGCTGTCCGCGCCCACCAGCGCCGTGGTGCTGGCGTTCGTGTACTCATTGGCGGGCACACCGCAGAGCAGGTAGTTCAGGTAATCGGGCACCATCAGGAACGTTTTGGCGGCGGCCAGCTGCTCCGGGTGCTCCTTTTTGAGCGCCATCAGCTGGTAGACCGTGTTGAACGGCTGGTACTGGATGCCGGTGCGGGCGTAGTGGTCGGCAAAGGTCAGGCCGTATTCCTTTTCCAGCGCCTCGCGGATGCCCTCGGTGCGCTCGTCGCGGTAGGCGACGGCGTCGCCGATGCGCTTATTGTCCGCATCCAGCAGCACAAAATCGACGGCCCAGGTGTCGATGCCGATGGTCGCGGGGGCAAAGCCTGCGTCGTGTGCAGCCTTCAGGCCGTTGACGACCTCTTTCGCTAGGGTGTCGATGTCCCAGCAGAGGTGGCCGTTCTCGCGGTGGACGCCGTTTTCGAAGCGGTAGACCTCCTGCAGGGTGATTTTTCCGTTCTGCACGGTGCCTACGATGTGCCGCCCGCTGGACGCGCCGATGTCGACTGCCAGTGTACAGGTTTGCATAAGCTCTCTCCTTCTTTGCAAAATAACAGTGTTGCAGCATTTGCTTTTCGTCTGCATTATACGACACCCGGCCCCGGCTTTCCATCCGCAAAAGAATTTGATTGTTTGGGAAAATTCCACACGCCCCTTTCCGCGTTCCCGGCGGTTTTGCCCGGGTCCCGTGCCGGAATGATCCGATTGACACGCCCCGTGCCGACCCGTATAATAGACCCTGCAACCAATAAAGGAGATGTTACATTATGGCCACCGCGCACAAAAGCCGTGTGCTGGATATGACCCAGGGCGACCCGTTCCGCCTGGTGCTGCAATTTTCGATGCCGCTGTTCTGCTCCAACCTTTTGCAGCAGCTGTACAACCTGACCGACACTGCGCTGGCCGGGCACCTGCTGGGCTCCGCCGCGCTGGCGGAGATCGGCGCGACGGCGGCGCTGTACGGGCTTATCATGAACTTTGCCTTCGGCATGAACAACGGCCTGGCGCTGACGGTCAGCCGCTATTTTGGCGCGGGCGATGAAAGCGGGATACGCCGCGCCGTGGGCTGGATGGTCACGCTGTCGGCGGCGGTGTCGCTGGTGCTGACGGGGTGCTCCCTGCTGGGCCGCGACGCGCTGCTGGCCGTTTTGCAGGTCCCGGCACAGGCATGGGGCGGCGCGTCCGCCTACCTGACCGTCATTCTGCTGGGCATCCCGCTGACGATGCTTTATAATATGGAGGCTGCGCTGCTGCGCGCCGTCGGCAACAGCGTGACGCCGCTGCTGTTCCTGCTGTTCAGCAGCGTGCTGAACGTCGGGCTGGACGCCGCGTTCATGGGGCCGCTGGGGCTGGGCGTGCGCGGCGCGGCCATTGCCACGGTGCTGGCGCAGGGCATCAGCGCCGTGCTGGGCGTTGTGTACATCCTGCGCGGCTACCCGGAGCTGCGCTTTACGCCCCGGCAGCTCGGGGCTGCCACGCGCCGCGCCGTGACCAGTATGTTCTGGGCGGGCCTGAGCATGGGGCTGATGAGCGCCATCTACAATCTGGGCAGCGTGGCGCTGCAAAGCAGCATCAACGCGCTGGGCAGCGTCTACATCACGGCGCAGACCGCCGCGCGCCGCCTGGCGGAGCTGTACTTTATCCCGGGCGGTGCGCTGGGCATCGGCGTGGCGACGTTCAGCAGCCAGAATCTGGGTGCGGGCCGCCGCAGCCGCATTTGGCAGAGCGTCAAGGCCGCGCTTGTGATCTATTTTGTATGGTGGGTGTTTGTGATGGCGTTCACCTTCCTGCTGGGCGGGGCCGCCATCCGCGGCATCACGGGCAGCACGGACGAGGTCATTATCTCCAACGCGCTGCTGTACCTGAAAATCAGCGCACCGGTCATCCCGCCGATGGCCGTGCTGGTCATTCTGCGCAACATGCTGCAGGGCATCCGGCACACGGTAGAGCCGCTGCTGGCCAGCGGGCTGGAGCTTGTGGGCAAGGTGATCTTTGCCGTATGGCTCGTGCCGGTCCGGGGCTACCGCGCGGTCTGCTTTTGTGAGCCGACGACCTGGGTCGTATGCTTTGTGTTTATCCTGCTGGCGGTCTGGCGCTGCCGGGGCGATTTGCGCGACGCAGAAAAAATTCGAATTTTTTTGCAAAAAAGGCTTGCAATTTGTAAATCGTTCTGCTATAATAATATGCGTCGCCAAGAGGCGGCGCAATAAGCGCGGTTAGCTCAGCTGGTAGAGCATCTGCTTGACGTGCAGGAGGTCACAGGTTCGAGTCCTGTACCGCGCACCAAGAGTCTGTGGCATCTAAGATGTCACAGACTCTTTTTTGTTGTATCGCCCAGAACCGGCAAGGCCGATGTTGAAAACAACATCCGTAGGGGTTTGATGCTGGTTGTGATTTCTGTAGCACCGGAGGTAGGGTTCGTAGTGCCGAAGGTGGCGTCCGCTGCCAAAGCGGAAACCGCGCAGGCGGTGCAAAGGGCGAAAGCAAGGGCAAAGAAAGTGAGTTTTTTCATGGTGGGTTCCTCCGCTATGTTTTAGGTAGTGGTTTTAGCATCAGCAACTGCAATGGCAAAGATCAGCGTACCGGAATATTCACCGGCAAATTCGGGGTCGGCTGCTTTGATGTGCAGATTTTTTGTGTGTTCGGGTGCTTTGGTTTCAAAAGTGGCTACAACATCTGTTGTACTGGAGGTCCCGTCATTAATCGTGTAGTCCAGTGTGGCGGTGCCTGTTGCCGTCAGCTTGTAACCTTACCAGCGTAACCTCAGACGGAATCGTTACCATATACGCGGCTCCAATGTCAAATTGAACCTTGGTTTCGCTGCTCTGGGGGTTGGTGTCCTGTTTAATTGTTGTGCCAGAGCTTGCAGTCGTGTCGGAGCTGGCGGGAGGGGGAGTGCCATCGGGTCCTTCTGCCAATGCCGGTGCAGCGCGCACAGCAGCCATAGCCAAAGTCAAAACAAAAGTAGCAAGTTTTTTTCATGGGGGTTGCTCCTATTCTATATTGATTTTTTACAGCTTGTGCCGCTGTGTGTTACTGTACATCCAGCACGGTCACAACATTCGCCCCGTTCATGGCGTTGCCGTCCTGCAGCGAGGCCGTTGTGATGCGCAACTCCGCATTGTACTGCCCAGCCGGCAGGGCGCGGTTCAGCGTGATGTTGGCAATCATCTGCCCCGGCTCGACCTGCTTGGAGGTGTAAAGCACCTCGTCGGTGTCGGTCAGCACCAGCTCAAAGGTGAAGTAGCAGGGGTTGCCCTCGGGGTTCAGCAGCGCGACCTCCGCGTCCTGTTTGTTTGCGGGCAGGCTGACGGACGGATACCCCGGTATCTTGATGCCCACCGCCTCGCCGCTGCCTTCGGGGGTCTTGTCCGGCAGGGTGTCGCCGCTCCACGCGCTTGTGCCCTCCTGCAAATCCGGCGTAAAGCTGCTTTCTGCCTGCGTGGGGCGCTGCTGTAAGCCAAGCAGCACCGCCGCCGCAATAACAACCGCCGCAGCCACCACACCGATGATGATGTAGATTGGCTTTAAGGAAATCCCGTTTTTTCATTTCTGCTCATACAATGGTCCTTTCCGCGTTCGCTCCTCCGGTGATAAAGCTCTTTCATTTAATAATAGCATTTTCGACGCTGTAACGAAAGCGTTTGGGACGAATAGACATTGTTTCATTTTGTAATTTGCTGCTTGCATAAAAAATGGCCGCCTGTCGTTAAGCACAAACAGGCGGTTTTGCAGATATTTTAGTGGTTTCGTCCCAAAGAAATGCCGAGGTACATTATCATTGCTTTTTCGCTGTCCGTCAGCGTGTGCGCCGCAGCAAAATCCTGCACATTAAACAGAATGCACCCGCAATGTCCGGCAAATGTGGGGAAACAGGTGACCTTTAAGTAGGTGTCCACCTCCGGGCTGTAATCAAAAATTTCCAGCATTTCGCCGTACAGAACGGCGCGCTCATAGCTGCGCAGCCACTTGGCATCCATATTGGCGAACAGGCTGCCGAACGAATGGTCGATCAGAGATTCCAGCGGCAATTTTTCCAGCTTTGCCAGCGCAGGGTTGGCATAGCGGAAAATCCAGTCCACGGCGCGGCGCTCCTCATCAAAGACCATTTCAATGTCGGTAAAGGCGAAGGGCATGGCGTCAAAGCTTTTGTAATGCTCGTGATATTCCTCGGCGTTGGCGGGTGCGGTGTCGTCCTGCATGGTCAGGATCAGCCGCTTTTGCTGTGTTTGCAGCTGCTCCAATATCCGCTTTTTCTGCCGCACCACATATTCCAGCTGCTCTCCGCTGTTTAAAACGATGGTGTTTTCCACGCTGTGTATGGCGCGCACCGCGACCAGACAGCTGCGGTGTACCTTAATAAAGTCATCACCCAAGTGCTGCTCCAGCTCCTCCATGGTGATGCGCGAGGTAAAGACCGCGCCGTTCGTCAGATGTACCTCGGCGTAGTTGCGCTTCATTTGGATATACCGAATCGTGTCGGCATTGATGACCAGCGGGGCATCGCCGCCCTTGCGCCGCGGCGCAAAGGCAATGGTTTTTGCAGACATAAGCAAGCCTTCTTTCTGCGGGTTTTATGATGTATGTAATACTTGTTCTGCCGTATAAAATTATTGATGTAGGATTGATAACCCAATTTTACCAAGCATAATTGGCTAAATCAAGCGCGATTTTGAATTTATCCGCACGGAAAAAGAAAAGCAGTTAGTGCTGCCAGATATTGTTTTCTAAATCACGCAGACGCGCTTTGTAGTCGTTAATAAGCGCCTGCGTGTTTTCTGTATCCGGAAAGCTGACAATATAGCCGTCCTCGGATTCGTGAAAGCCGACAAGGCCCGCAAGCCCTGCCATCTCCGCAACCTTGACCAAGGTGTGGTAATCATACTCACTGTTGTTTATGTGTAAAATCATGGGGTTCTCCTAACTGCTGCTGTTTGTTGCGGATTTGTTCGACAAACTGGAAGTTGTCATAATGCGTCTTTGGGACAGTTCTTTACGCACTCCATGCATAGGATGCATTCTGTACCGTTTTTACGTTTCCTTGAATTATCTGTCACATCAACATTCATCGGGCAAACACGTTTGCATTTCCCACAGGAGACACACTTCTCCTTATCGCATTTCAGACGAATCAGAGAAAAATAACTCATCGGCTTCAGAAAAACAGTAATCGGACAGATGTACTTGCAGAATGCCCGGTTATCCTTGAAGAAAAATGCAAGGATAATTCCTGCCGTATAATAGAGAATGTTACCAATGATAAATGCCCAGAACATGATTCTCTCTAGGCTCCCCACATGAGCAAGGAACAATGCTGCAACAAAGATCAGCGAAGCCGCAAAGGTGATATACCTGATCCATCCTATTTTTCTTCGCGGCTCCTTTGGCACTTTGTAGGGCAGAAAATCCAGCACCATAGCTGTCCAGCAGGCATATCCGCACCATCCGCGTCCAAATATCAGCGGTCCGAATATTTTGGCTACGGCATAATGTATTGTTGCAGCCTCAAACACGCCTGTGAACAGATAATACCAGAATCCCTCGATCTGCATATTTTCGTTACATATCAACCCAAGATAGACAAGCATGTACAGACCGACAAGAAGTTGAACAATGCGCCTTGCGTACTTATATTTTTTAATATACAAAAAAACACCAAGTGAAATGGACAGACCAATGTAGCTGAAATTGAACAGATAGAACAGATAGAACAGATTGTTCTTTGTCAGCCATAAGGTAATTGCGACCGTTTCGAATACAGCCAGCATAATGATCGGCATAGCATATTTCTTCATTTTTGCATCCCCAACAAACTTCGATTTGTATGCCTACATTAGTGCATCCAAATGTTGTTTTCCAAATCGCGCAGCCGACCTTTATAATCGTTGATGAGAGCCTCAGCATTTTCACCATCCGGGAAAGTTACCAGATAGCCGTCCCCGGCCTCATGAAAACCAATGATTCCCGCAAGCCCTGCCATCTCGGCCACTTTCAGCAGGGTGTGGTAGTCATACTCGGCGGCACTGATATATAAATTCATGGGAGAAACCTCGCGTTTCAAAGAGATGATTCTATTATAGCAACATCTTTTCATAATTGCAAAGAAAATGCTGTATCGTCCAGAATCGGAAGATACAGCATTGCTTTTTTATATGTAATGGCCCTTTAGCCCAATTTGTTGTCTGGCCTTGACCGAGCGATTGCTCTGGCATGGTCTAAGGCGCAGTGGTGTGCGGGATGCTTCCCGCGTTTGTTTTGATTACGAGACTTATTATAGCGGCGACTTGTGTGTAGAATTTAAAAGCTGTTTGAACGATTTTGAAATTCAATTTGAATAATTTATGACGTGGGGTGATGCCATGAAAGATATTAAAGAAAAGCCAACCGCGCATATGCCGAGAAGCAATGCAACCGGGGAAATCCCGAAAGCTGCGCTGAAAAAGGCGTGGGCGGAGGCCAAGGAGAAAAGCCGAACCATGCTGCGAGAAAGCACTTCTACGCAGGGAGACGGTGATTATACAACTGCGCAAGATACCAGCTCGGTGGTAACCGATACATCCTATTCGGTCATCAAGCAAAACACAGATTTCACCGTGCAGCAAGGGCGCAAGATTGCCCGCAAACAGATAGAAAAATACCGGGAACGCCGTTCCGCCGAGCAAACCGAAACCATCCGCGTCCACACCGCCAATGAGCGCGGTGTCAGCCCCAAACAAGTCGAGTGCAGCACGCTGTCCGATGCAGAGCGGCACCCGCGCCGTGGGGCAGATTTGCCCCGCCAGCGGGCGAAAGAAAAAGTCGTCACCGCCAAGACCGCGCCACGAGATATTCGTGGTGTGACCCAAGGTCAGCGCCAACTGCGAACCGCCGCAAATGAAACTGTGCGGAGCATAACAACCCAAGCACAAATGCAGACCCGTACCCGTCAAGTGCAGCTTGCTATCCAGAAAGCCGCCAGCAGCACCTGCAAGACGGCTGTGGCGGTGCGCTCGGCAATACGGCATTTTCTTGTCGGCCTGCACAGTCTTGTCGCGGCCATTGCTGCAGGGATTAGCGTGGCACTCAGTATTATTATTGTCATCAGCCTTGTGGCCTTTGTGTCCGGCTCGGCCTATGGCATCTTTTTTGCCGCCAATGCCCCCAACGCCGACACAATTACCGTGCAACAGGCAGTAGAAACACTGACAGCAGAATACCGCGACAGGCTGGAAGAAATCTCCGACACCGTACAGCATGACCGCCAAGACATTACAGCCAACGATGACGTGTACTACATTCGTTGGCAAGATGTCCTGGCGGTCTTTTCTTCGTATGTTTCAGGAAATGAACAAGGCACACCCGTTGCGGCACTGACAGAGGAGCAGGTAGATAAACTGCGGGAAACTATGTGGGCGATGAATGCGGTGGATTGTTCCACCCACCCGGAGACTACCACAATAGAAACTACCGATGAGGACGGCAACCCGACTACCACAGAAATCACCGAAACTGTCCTCGTAATCGAACTGACCCACAAAACACCCGACGAGATGGCGGCAGATTATCATTTCACCACCCGCCAGAACACCTATCTGCAACTCCTGCAAGACCCACAGTATGAGGAACTGTGGGCAGAATTGCTCGGCGGTTTTGCACAGGGCGGTGGAGAACTTATGAACCCGGACAGCACCCGCATCCCGACAGGCACCCTGCAATGGCCGCTGCCTGTCGCGGGTACGATTACTTCTCAATTTGGTCACCGCGTGGACCCCATCACCGGCGAGGTAAGCTCCCACACCGGCACCGACATTGCCTGTGCCGAGGGTACGCCGATTCTCGCCGCCGCAGATGGCGTGGTCACTGTTGCCAATGGCCTTGACAGCTGGGGCGGCAGCTACGGCTATTACATCCAAATCGATCACGGCGGAGGGCTGGAAACTTTGTATGCACACTGTTCGTCCATCTGTGTAACTACCGGTCAGCAGGTGCAGGCCGGGCAGGTCATTGGCTATGTCGGGCATACAGGAAGGGCAACAGGCTCACATTTGCATTTCGAGATACACATAAATAAAATTAGGAAGGACGCAATGAGTTATTTCGGGATGCAATATTGAGAACAGATTTACAATTTGCAGCCGGTCACGGTCTGCTCAGCGCACGATCAGGACATAGGGATCAAACAGTTGTTCATGCAGCTCGTCCATGGCCTGTTCGGGGTCGGAAATATCGGTCAGCCAGAGCGAATAGTCATACTGGCAGAATCCGGACAAATCCATCTTGAAGTTTGTTTCCCAGTTGTTGTTCATAACCCAAGAATACAACGGGCGGGCATTGTTTTCTGCTGCGCCGTCGCACAGGCGGATGGGGTGATGCTGCATCTCGCCGGTATAGAACATGGGAACATCTCTGGCTGCAATCAACACGCTGCCTTCGGGGGAAAGGCGTGCCGCGCCGTCATCCGACATATAGAATTCCATGCAGGTGCCGGGCAGCTGGTCAATGCCGGGGCGGAAAGCCTCACGCGCACCCTTGCGAAGCACGGTTTCGTTGCCGAGACGGTTCAGATCAAGCGACAGGAAAACACTCTCCACTTCGTCCGAAATTGTCTTGCCAAGTTCCAGGGTAAAGTCAATACGGGGAATGGCTTCATACAGCTTCAGCAGAACATCAGCTTTTACTGTACCGGCAAGGCTGTAATGCAGACGCAACTGGGTGAACACAGGACCATGTTCCATGCAGGTGATTTCCATCAGTTTTCCGATGTGCGTTTCTGCGTGTTTGCCGCGAATATTGCGACCCAGTGCACGGCGCTCTTCGTAAGAAGAGAATGGTACCTCCTGGTGCAGCGGCGTGCGCTGGTACACCGGCGTGAAGAATGGAATGGCAGTACCGGCCATTTCGGTTCCGGTGCGCTTATCCACAAACGAAGTGATGCCATCGCCCGGCTTATAGCAGATGCGGAAGAATTTGTTTTCCACTTCATACGGCAGGCGGTACGTCACCGGGTCGTAGTCATTCACAATATCCCGTACTTCTTCAGCGCCCATATAGCAGTGACGTGTATTCAGCGTTTCCGGAGCTTTGTGACGGGCAGCGTAGGTGTATTCTTTTTCTTCGCCGTAAGACAGCGTATCAATAAAGCTGATTTTGCGTCCGCGCGGGTGAGGGGATACCTGGCAGGTGTACAGGTTTCCTGCCAAATCACGCACCTCAACATCTTCAAGTGCAAGGGTTTCAATATAAAACTCGATCAGCTGGGGTTGGCTCGTGTAGCTGACGCCTACCGCACGCACAGTACCGGTGGTGTTGTAGTAGCGCAGCATATCGCCTTTCTTCTCGGCAATGGAGCAAAGCATAAGGGAGGCGGCTTCATGCGCCTTGGATGCGTAGCTGTTCTTACGCATATCCAGGTTCAGAACCATCGTGTCATATGGGTTGGTAATAGTAGAAGAATGTCCCCATGTATGCTCTGCATACAGCATCAAGTTGTCCTGCACGGCTTCTGCCAGCGCCGGATAGTGTGTTTCTGCATCCGGGTCCAGACGGTTTGCAAGCTGCCAACGGTGGTCGGCATCCTTGTAGTGCTTGACCGCATAGGGGGTACTGCCGACACCATTGGCCCACCAGTCCGTCCAGTCACCGCGGTAAACAGGTGCATCCGTAAGTTTCGGTGCGATGGCAGCGTACAACTCCTGCAGAGAAACCATCTCAACGCGTACTTCCTGACCGTACTTTTCGTTGTAAGCACGGATGGTTTCCATAATCTCGGCAGACGGCGGCGCATTATCGCTGAAAACACCGGACACTGCGGTTACAATGAAATCGTATGGATAACCCTCGGTTTCACATTCGGTCAGATACTTGTCAAGATTTGTATGCAGCTGATCCGAGAAGAAAGTGCCGGCGTCGGCATCTTCACCCAGACGGTTGCGCATCATCCAGTTGACAGCGTGGTTGGGCTGAAGCCCCAGCACATTGCCCAGATTATAATGTTCGCCGTTCCAGACCAGCAGCCGCTGTCCGGAAGCGTTTTCCCAGAAGAAAGCATTCTGGTTCTGGTACAGCGGATACATACCGTGGTGGCAGTGAACATTCGTGAAGAAGAACTCCACACCGTTTTCAATCATGGCGTCACGGTAGCCCATGGAGAATCCATTGACATCGGCTGCCATGGCTGTGTGAATTTTTGTGCCAAACGGTTGCAGCTTGTCCTGCCATTTGGCCAGACGCTTGCCGAATACATCCGCATTGACAAGATCGTTGAAGTTCAGATAGTTGGCCGAAATACCGATTTTGCCTTCCTTGACAAAACGGGCAAAGTCGGCGCGATCCTCCTCGCTGGCCTGTTTCCAGAACTCCTCTACGCAGTACAGCGTTTCGCAGTTCCAGCGGAAGTCAGCATATTCCGGCTGACGCATCATGGACAGCACGGTTTTGATATAGTTGACCTGAATTGCAATAACGCGTTCCTGCAGATCTGTGTAGCCTATGTCCGTGTGGGAATGGTGGACAACATAGACCGTCTTGATGGAATGTGCCATGATAAAATACCTCCTAATATTTGATTTGCGGTTTTCGGGGGAAAGCCACAGACTTTTGAGATTGATAAAATGTCGGCGATTCTACACCGGATGTGCCACAATGCATACCGGTACAGGGCAGGAGATTCCCGCTTTTTCCGGTTCCAGACGTCCCGCCTTTTCATCCCTGCGGAAGCAGGTGATGCAGCCGCTGTCCTGATTGGCAGCCAGCAGCATATAGGATAACTCAGTTGCGAACACAGGCAAGAATGACCTTGACCTCGCTGCCGTCCGGGCTGTAAATTTCATAATCGCCGGCTGCCTGAGGAACAATGCAGGTTTCGGCATAGTGCAGCTCCAGAGGAGGGAACGCATCGCTTTTGCTGCGCAGAACCGCCCGCGTACCATCAACCAGGTTCAGCATATGCACACTGCCGTTGCGATGTACCGGCAGGGCAGAAGATGTTGTAAAGCGGAATGTGTCCAGAAACTCCCGTTCATGCAAGCCGGTGCGCACAACGGTTCCGTTTTCGTCGGAATAAACTTCTGCGACGGCATTGATTAGATTTTTATGAACCCATTCGGTATTGCGATACCACTGGATGTTGGCCGCACCGTGTTCAAGGTGGATGGGACGCGGCTTGCCGTCAAGGTCAACGCGACCCCAGTCCCAGAGCTTGAATGTGAAAATATACGGCGTAGCGCTGATTTCCAGCACCATGGTATCTGCGCCGGAGCAATGTACAGTGCCGGCCGGAATCAGCACATGGTCATGCTTCTTGACAGGAATCTTGTTGACAAATTTTTCTGCAGGGAAAGGCTTGCCGCCGTTCTGGGCTTCCTGCAGGGCGCTGACCATTTCTTCCGGCTTTGTACCGGTTTTAATGCCCAGATAGACGCAAGGGGCTTCGCCGGCAGCATCCAGAAGATAGTAGCTCTCATCCTGTGTATAGTGCATATGGAAATGGCTCTGGATGTATTCGGTCAGGGGATGAACCTGAAGCGAAAGGTTCTGACCGTGCATGGTGTCCAGCATATCAAAACGAATGGGAAATTCCTTGCCGAAGCGCGCATGAACACGGTCGCCCAGAAGCTCACGCGGGTGCGCATAGACAAGGTTGAGCGCCGGTGTTTCCACAACACAGGAACCGAAATCCAACAGCAGGCTGTTTTCTTCCGGAACACCGTCAAAGCTCCATGCATAGTTGCTGCCGTTTTCGGGCAGGTCAAAATGCGTTTTCATCCAGTCGCCGCCCCAGACGCCCGGGTCAAAGTAAGGCACCATGCGGAACGGCTGCGCCGCAGCTTTGGACAGTGCTTCGCGGTAAGCAGCGCCCGGCACAATGGCAGGGTCACCGGCTGATGTGGTATCGAGATAATAGTCAAAAACCGGCAGCAGTTTGTCTTTGATCCGGTCGCCCCAGCGCCATTCGGCAAAATAGCCGCGCTTATATTTCGCGCGCTGCGGCAGGTCATGCATGGCTGTATGCCAGTTGTCCTGCCCTTTGCGGAAACGGAGCTGAATTTCCCACCGCGTAATGTCCGCATAGATGGTGATGTCTGCACGTTCCACAAGAGAGGCACCGACACCGTAAACCAGTACCAGACCATCCGTTACGGCATCAATTTTTCCCCGGGCGGCACACAGTGCTTCTTCCGGGTAAAAATTTTTCATCTGCCAGGTGGTCATGATGCCGAACACAGGGTCGTCCGTCAGTTCGTGTTCGATTTTTGCATCCAGCTCAGCGGGTTGGATTGCCAGATCATCTGCATGAATGATAAGTTCAGCGTGCGGGAACAGCGCAAGGATCTCCGCTTGATCGGTACCGGGGTAGCATTCAACCGTCACAACGGTTTTGCTGCTGCCTGCACACAGGGCGTGCAGTTCCTGTTTTACGGCATCGGTTCCCCGTGCAGCATGGTCGGCGGCGCCGGCCTGTATGGTGGGGAAGCGCCGGTAAGGGTAAGTAGAGGGATTCGGCATAAAAGGCACCTGCTTTCGGATATTTTGTACGATATAATCAACATACACGGAAGCGGGATAAATGTCAATACATTTCTGAATAAAATTAAATTAGTAATTACATCTTTACAAATTGCCGCCTGCATGGTATACTTGATTCAGAAGTGGTGTGCGGTATAAATCTGCGCTGTGACAATGTTTTTGTGCGGAGAACACCGGACACGGCACATCAGCAGGGAGGTTGGATATAGTATGCCGCAGCCGCGATATCTTCAGATTGTACAGCAGTTGAGGGATCGGATACAGAACGGGGAATACCCGCCGAACACCCGCATTCCCACAGAAAACGAGCTATCTGTTTCTATGGGGGTAAGCCGCCCCACGGTGCGTCAGGCGCTGAACCTGCTTGAACAGGAAGGACGCCTGACAAGGGTCAAGGGCAGCGGCACCTATGTGACAGAACCAAAAATACAGCACGAATCCACGCGGTTCTTGATCGGCTATCAGGAAGAAAGCCGGGAACGGCACAACCACCTGCACACCAGCGTGCTGGCACTGCAAAAAGAAAAACCGGGCAAGCTTGCCGCCAAAGCACTGGGTCTTGCCGAGGGGGAACGCGTGACCCGGATGGTTCGGCTGCGCTGGCTGGAAGGTATGTATAACGGTTGCCCCATTGTGTATACAACGGTGTATGTGCCGGTACGCCTTTTCCCGGAAATGGAAGAACAAAACTTTACGGATGCATCCTTTTACGAAATGCTGGACAGTCGCGGGCTGACCGTCATGCGAACCTCTCAGCGACTGGATGTGCGTATGCCCCCGGCAGAGGTCGCGGCAGAGCTTAAACTGTCGCCTTTTGAACCGACAGTCTATATTGTCTCGACCGGCTATAGCCAGAACGGTATTGCGGTGGAATACAGCGAAAGCTATTATCCGGCAAGCCGGAGCAGTTTTAATATTGAAATCAACCGGGGGAGATAAAATGCAGGAAGTGTATCTGTGTCTGGATGTGGGCGGTACGGAAATCAAGGCTGCGCCTCTGGATAAAAGAGGAAATTTTCTGGCACCTGTCCGCCATTTCCCGGCAATGGCCGGCGCGGACAGGCAAACGTTGCTTGAAAACTTTGGTTGGATTTTTAGCAGTATCTGCCCGGAAAATGCTGTTCCCATTGAAATTGATCTTGCGTTTCCGGGACCGTTTGACTATAAAAACGGCATCTGCCTTTTACAAGGACTGGACAAATACGATGCACTGTACGGCTGCAATCTGCGCCGAGCATTCTCCGAAATCAGCGGCTTGCCGGAGCAAAGGATTCAATTTATCAATGATGCAGCGGCCTTTGCGTTGGGGGAAATGACCTTTGGTCAGGCGACGCAAGCCGGGCGAGCTCTGTTTGTAGCAGTGGGAACCGGCTGCGGCAGTGCATTTGGGGTGAACGGATTTCTGGCTGAAGAAGGTACACCCGGTGTGCCGCCAAACGGATATTTTTATAATGCACCGTTTCGGGACAGCTGCGTAGACGACTATATTTCCCGGCGGGGGCTGGAAAAGCTGTCCGGCGAGATGCTGGGTGTGCCGCTGGATGGTCGTGCGCTTGCTGAACGCATCGCCGCCGGGGACGAACGGGCCAAAGCCTGTTTCCGGTGCTTTGGTGAACAGCTGTGCGATGCATTGCAGCCGCAGATCGAAGCATTCTGTCCGGACACGCTCTGCATGGGGGGACAGATTATGGAAAGCGCGACATTATTTCTGCACCCGTTGGAAAAACTTTGTACAAACAAGAAGATTACTTTATATATTACACAGGATACTTCTCTGCGGACTATGCAGGGGCTGACAAGAGCTGCCAGCCGGTAGGCATATATCAATCTGCTTATATATCTGGAAAAATTTCAGTCCATGGAGCACTTCAAACAGGAACTCGTCGAATATCTGGATTACTACAACAACCGCAGAATCAGAGCAAAACGAAAGGGCTTGCCGCCTGCAATTCACAGACAACAAGCCCTTTCGGCTACTTGAACAATTTTTACTTCAAAATATGGCCCTGACTTTTTGGGATCACCTCAAAACCGCGGATGTCCTGCTATTTATTTGGTGAAAAAACCATGTAGCTGATTGCTTTATAGAATAGACTCGTCAGGATTTGAAGCTTTTGGATCGGATGCCAGCACGCCGCGGTAAAGCACTTCGGAAGAAACGTAACTGACTTCGGGCGCCGCTTTCGGGTGTTCTATCACAAAAAGAATCTTGGCGGCCAAGCGAGAACCGATGGTTTTCGGCTTTACATCGACTGTTGTAATACGGTCGGCAACGTTCAAATATTCGCTGTTGTTGTCAAAGCCCGTCAGTACGATACGTCCTTCAGGGTCTATCCCTTTTTCTTCAAGATAACGCTGGATGAAATGAGCAATATAGTCGCTGGCACAGACGATACCGTCCGGCATGGTTGGCAAAAAGTCCAGAAAGTGACTGATTTCCTCATAATGGGTACGAAGACCCAATGACCCGGTAAGGTAAAGACTGGGGTTTGGAATGATCCCATGCTCATGCAGCGCATCCAGAAATCCCTCGTAGCGTTCTTTGTTTGTCTGGGCATATTCTACATCGCCTATGAAACTGAGCTTTCGGCATCCATGACGGAGCAGATTGCTTGTAATCTGCCGGATAAGGTCGCGACCCTCAATAATGAGCAGATCCCCATGTAACTGGTTATAGGGGACAGAAGGAACCGTGTCCAGAAAAACCTTTGGTATAGGTAAAGAGGATAACAGCCGCAGCAAGGGCGCAGAGTACGTGTTCAGTACAATGACACCATCTACTGTACCGTTTGTCAAAGGCTCCGGCAACACATAGCCCGCTTTGTAATTTGTGGGAAGATATGTGTACATGAGGTTGACATTATGCTCGGAAAGATCTTTGGCAATCTGATGGATAATCTGCATCCAGAAAAGAGAGGACTCCGGTCGGCACACGGCTACCGCTACGGTGCGTGTGTGGGGAGGCAGTTGAGCAGAGACGGTCGCAGTGGTATCCTGAGAGGGAGTGTGGAAATAGCCCATCTCGGTGGCTTTTTGATGGATTTGGGCACGCATAGAATCCGAAACGCCGGGACGGTTGCTTAGCGCTTTCCATACGGTGATTCTGGAAACAGAAAGAGCATCAGCAATATCCTGCATGGTTGGTTTGCTCATGAAAGAAAGCCTCCGTTTTTTGAGTTTATAGTAAGTATAGCAAAATCATAAGAGAAAAGCAACACGAAAAGTTAACTTTTGCTAATGTTTGATGTTGAAAATGTTGGCTATCTTGCACAAAAAAACAATGCGAAAACCGTTGATATGCACGAATACAATGAAACGGTGCGCGATTTGTGCAAAATGACGATTGACAGGTACAAAAGTAAATGTTAATATTTGACTAACAAATGGCAACGAATGCTAACTATGGAGCTAACGCTTAGTTAGCACGAAATGCTGGCGGCTGTTAACACTTGGCTCGCCAAAAGAAAGGGGCACATTCTATGAAAAAGGATAAGCCGGCAGTTTCAACTTCAACGAAGCCACGCCGCAAACGTTGGACGAGTGATGACACGGAGCTGACACTGCTGGGGCTTCCGGCAGCCATCTGGTATGCGGTCTTTTGCTACCTGCCTATGTTCGGTCTGATTATTGCGTTCAAGAATTTCAAGATCACTCCGGGAAGGGGTTTCCTTTACAGCTTATTTCACAGTGACTGGGCAGGATTTGATAACTTCAAATTCTTTCTTACCAGCAACACCTTTACCATGCTGCTGCGCAATACGCTGTTATATAACATCTTATTTATCGTATTGAACATTGTAATTCCGGTTACATTGGCTGTGCTGATTAACCAGATTTACAGCCGAATCGCTTCTAAAGCATACCAGACCATGATGTTCTTCCCGTACTTCCTTTCGTGGGTTGTTGTCAGCTACTTTGTCTACGCCTTCCTGAACCCCGACAAGGGCTTGATGAACACTATCATACAGTTTTTCGGCGGCGATAAAATCATGTGGTATTCTCAGCCAAAATGGTGGCCGCTGATTTTGACTTTCATGCAGGTCTGGAAATCCATGGGCTATAATATGGTTGTCTACCTTGCAAGTATTACCGGCATTGACAGTACGCTGTACGAGGCGGCAACGCTGGACGGCGCGACCAAGTGGCAGCAGACCAAATATATTACACTGCCGGCACTGAAACCCATCATCGTTATGATGTTCATTCTGAATGTCGGCCACATCTTCTATTCCGATTTCGGCTTGTTCTATCAGGTTACGCAGGGTGTTCCCAACTCACTGTACAACGTTGCCAGCACATTTGACACCTATGTCTACCAGGCTTTGCAGAGCAATGTGACAATCGGCAGAACTGCTGCCGCAGGTTTGTTCCAGGCTGCATGCTGCTGCGCGACCGTTCTGGTTGCCAACTTCATCGTTTCCAAGATTGATGAAGAAAGCGCGATTATTTGATGAAGGGAGAACACACAAATGACTCTGGCAGAAAAGCATAAGATAAAGGCCGAAGAAAAAAAGCTGGAAAAAGAGGAAGCTCGTGCGGCGTTCCGCTTAAACCAGATTAAGCCGACAACGAATGCCTGCTTTAACATTCTGTTTGTACTGCTTTCCTTCGTCTGTCTGTTTCCGGTGTTCTACGTCTTTATGATTTCCGTTTCCTCCACGGATTCTATCACAAAGTACGGGTACAGGCTTTTCCCGGATACATATTCCACGGCGGCGTACACGTTCCTTTGGAATGAACGCGGAACGATTTTTAATTCACTCATAATTTCCGTGGTGGTCACGGTTATGGGTACGGTGCTGGGTGTGCTGCTGACCACAATGATTGGCTATGTGCTTTCCCGCCCGAACTATAAACTCAAAGGCTTCTTCACTTGGATGGTGTTCATCCCGATGATTTTCAATGGCGGCATGGTTGCAAACTATGTGGTTGTTGCCAATATGCTGCGTTTGAACAACACCATCTGGTGTCTGATTCTGCCGCTGGCGATGAGCAGCTTCAATGTTATTATCTGCAAGACCTTCTTCCGAACAACGGTACCGGATTCCATCATTGAGTCGGCAAAGATTGACGGCGCATCCCAGATGAAAATTTTCTGGCGTATCGTGGTGCCCATCTCCAAGCCTGTTTTTGCCACAATTGCGCTGTTTTTGACCTTCGGCTACTGGAATGACTGGTTCCAGTCCGCCCTGTATATTTCGGATTCCAAGCTGGTATCCTTGCAGGCACTGCTGAACAACATGATGAAGAACCTGGAGTACATCGCCAATAACCCCAGCGCAGGTCTGAGTCTGCAGCAGTACCGTAACTCGATGCCGTCCGAATCCGTTCGTATGGCAATCGCAATCATTATCGTCATTCCCATTGCGTGCGCGTATCCGTTCTTCCAGAAGTACTTTATTTCCGGTCTGACGGTTGGTGCGGTTAAGGGCTAAGAGAAAGACTCTGAAAAAGAAAAACACTGTATAAGAACATCGATGCTAACAAATAAACCCATTCAATTTTCCCACCACATTTGGTTCTGTTCCCCTATAAGGGGAATGAAGATACACAACTTTACACAAGCAAAGGAGAAAAACAGATGAAAAAGTTCAACAAAGTGCTTGCGCTGGGCATGGCCGGTTCCATGGCCCTCAGCATGGCAGCCTGCGGCGGCAGTTCCTCTTCTGCCTCCACCGGCACCGATGGCAGCAGCACCTCTACGGCTGCTCCTACGGCTGCTCCCTCCAAGGACGTCGTCACCCTGAAATGGGTGGCCGTTGGTTCTGGCATGCCTTCTAACTACGATGCATGGCTGGCACAGATTAACCCGTATTTGGAAGATAAGATCGGCGTCAACATCGACATGGAGGTTATCTCCTGGGGCGACTGGGACACCCGCCGCAATGTTATTGTGAACACCAGCGGTGAATACGACATCCTGTTCACCAACGTCAACACCTATAACAACGACGTCAATACCGGTGCTTTCCTGGATATCACCGATATGCTCAAGGAAGCGGCTCCTGAACTGTACGCTTCCGTTCCGGAAGATTATTGGAAAGCCTGCGAAGTGGGCGGACGTGTTTATGGTGTGCCTACCTACAAGGATTCTTCTCAGAGCGAGTACGTTGTCTGGGATAAGGCAAAGATCGAGGCTGCCGGCTATGACTATACCAAGGAGCTGGGCATCACCGACCTGGATGAACTGACTGCGCCCCTGAAGGCTATCAAGGACACTGACGGCGAGGCTTCCTTCCCTCTGAACAAAAACGGCGGCGGCTACCAGTCCTATATGTATGACCAGCTTGGCGCCGGTCTGTATCCCCTGGGTGTGCGCTATGATAACAGCGAGGGTAAGGTTGTTGCTACTGTTGAGCAGGATGACATGATGCAGATTCTGAAAACCTTCCATGAGTGGTACAACGAAGGTATCATCAACTCTGACGCTGCAACCCGTCCCGAAGATGCAAACTACAAGGCTTGCTCCATTGCACAGGGCTGGTCCGGTGCGGCAATCACTTCCTGGGGGCCGCAGCTCGGCGTTGAGTGCGTTGCCCAGAAGTGGGGTCCGACCATCGTTTCCAATGAAACTGTCCGCGGCTCTCTGAACTGCATCTCCGCTAACTGCGCCTATCCCGAAAAAGCACTGCAATTCCTGCAGCTGGTAAACACCGACACCTACGTCCGTGACCTGTTCTACTACGGCGTTCAGGGCGACAACTGGGATTACACCGATGACAGCAAAACCTTCGTCCATAAGAACAACGCGGATTGGTCTATGGCAGGTTACACCCAGGGCAGCTTCTTCGCTATCACCCCGACCGACGATTTCGATTTCAACCAGTTCGACGAAGTTAAAGAGCTGAACGAAAAGGCTGAGCCTTCTGTCCTGCTTGGTTTCACTCTCGACACCACCCCCATCGCTGATGAACTGGCAAACTGCATCCAGATTGCAGAGCGTTACAAGGGCGAGCTGCTGACCGGTACGGCTGATCCCGAAGTTATGGTTCCCCAGATGATGCAAGAACTGCGCGCTGCCGGCTTTGACAAGATCGTTGCTGAGGCACAGAGCCAGGTTGACGCTTTCATGGCTACCAATAAGTAATCTTTAAAAATCCAAATACTATCCCTGCAGGCAGGGAAACCTTCGGGAGCGGGACGCTGAGTTCCCGCTCCCGATTTATTTTAAGTACACAAGGAGAATCAAGTATGGCTAAAATCATCGGCAGCGCACTGCCCAATATTCCGTGGCAGGAACCGCCTGCAAACACCCGCACCCCTTTCTGGCGCTATGATGCAAACCCCATCATCGGTCGTGACGGCAACGCCCGTTCCAACAGCGTGTTCAACAGCGCCGTTGTACCTTTCAAGGATGGCTTTGCCGGCGTATTCCGCTGCGACAGCCTGTCCATCAGCATGGATATTTTCGCAGGCTTCAGCAAGGACGGTCTGCACTGGGATATTGAGGATACCCCGATTCATCTGGTAGGGGACGACCCGGAGGTCACAACCCGTGAATACCGCTATGACCCCCGTGTATGCTATATGGACGGCAAATACTATGTGACCTGGTGCAACGGCTACCACGGACCCACCATCGGCATTGCGTGGACGGATGACTTCAAGACATTCCACCAGCTGGAAAATGCCTTCCTGCCGTACAACCGTAACGGTGTCCTTTTCCCGCGCAAGATTCAGGGGCGCTACATGATGATGAGCCGCCCGAGCGATACCGGGCATACCCCCTTCGGCGATATTTTTGTCAGCCAGAGCGAAGATATGATTTACTGGGGACGCCACCGCTTTATGATGGGTGCTGTAAAAGGCGATGAATCTGCATGGCAGAGCATGAAAATTGGCCCCGGCCCCATCCCCATTGAAACCGATGAGGGCTGGCTGCTGATTTACCATGGTGTTATCAACACCTGCAACGGCTATGTATACCGCATTGGTGCTGCTCTGCTGGATATTGACGAGCCGTGGAAGGTAAAATACCGCGGCAAGGATTACCTGCTGGCTCCTCATGAGCTGTATGAGTGTGTAGGCGACGTGCCGAACGTGACCTTCCCCTGCGCCACCTTGACGGATGCCGCGACCGGTCGTATTGCGATGTACTACGGCTGTGCCGATACCGTGACCGGTCTGGCGTTCACCACGGTGGATCGTGTATTGGACTATATCAAGAAGAACTCTTTCTGATGTTAAAGGGGCAAAGAGATGCCACAGGATAACATTTTGCTGATACCACGATTTCGGTGTAGATACGTTCCACTAACGCAAACAAAAATGCAAAAAACAGCCAGCTTTGAATTGCTGGAAGCCTCGTTATGAGGGAAAGGAAAGACCTATGCGCACCATTGATTTTCTTGACAAGCGCGTCACAGGTATCTGCAATGAGCTGAAAAAGCTTTCTGTAAAACAGAAGTTTGAAACGAGCGACTGGCTCATAAAGCCGGGCAACTTCCTGCGCCCGGAAGATGCCGATGCAGACCCTGCACCGTTTGAACCCTTTGACAGCCGCACCATGCATTGGTACGGACCGGACAAGCATTACTGGTTCCGCGCGGATGTGGCTGTGCCGCAGGAAATGGACGGAAAACCGCTGTGGATGCACGTCTGCACCCAGATTGATGAGTGGGACGATGCCAAAAACCCGCAGTTCCTGCTGTTTGTGGACGGCAAGGTGACACAGGGCGTGGATATGAACCACCGCGACATCCTGCTGGACCGCTGCGCCAAGGGCGGTCAAAAGTACCGTCTGGAATTGCAGTCCTACACCGGAACCCTGCATACCGAATTCAACCTGATTGTAGACCTGCGGGAAATCGACCCCGAAATTGAGGGTCTTTACTACGATATGGTTGTGCCGCTGGAGGCTTTTCCCCGGTTGGAAGAGGACGGCAAAGCCCGCCGCGATCTGGAAAACGTGCTGAACGAGGCTGTCAATCTGATCGACCTGCGCACACCTTATAACGAGAGCTTCTATCAAAGCATTGCTGCTGCCCGCCGGTATCTGGCAAAAGCACTTTATACCGACCTTGCCGGTCATGAGGAAGTCATTGCAAGCTGCATTGGTCACACGCACATTGACGTGGCATGGTGGTGGACTGTTGCACAGACCCGGGAAAAAGTGTGCCGCAGTTTTGCAACTGTGCTGAAACTGATGGACGAATACCCCAACTACAAGTTTATGTCCAGCCAGCCGCAGCTGTATTACTTCCTGAAGCAGCGCTACCCCGAGCTGTATGAGCAGATCAAACAGCGCGTGGCGGAGGGACGCTGGGAACCCGAAGGCGGTATGTGGGTTGAGGCGGACTGCAACCTGACCAGCGGCGAAAGCCTGGTGCGTCAGTTCCTGTACGGCAAGCGTTTCTTCAAGGAAGAGTTCGGTGTGGACAACCGCATCCTCTGGCTGCCGGACGTATTCGGCTATTCGGGCGCACTGCCGCAGATTATGGCAAAGTGCGGCATTGATTATTTCATGACCACAAAACTGGCGTGGAACCAGTTCAACAAAATGCCTTACGACACCTTCAAGTGGCGCGGCATTGACGGCACCGAAATCCTGACCCACCTTGTCACAACGCTGGGGGTCGGTCAGAGCGAGAATGACTTCTTCACGACTTACAACGGCATCCTGCATCCCGATGCGCTGATCGGCGGCTGGCACCGCTACCAGCAGAAGGACATCAACAATGATATCCTGATTTCCTACGGTTACGGTGACGGCGGCGGCGGTCCGACCCGCGCCATGCTGGAAACCTCCACCCGTATGGAAAAGGGCATCGAGGGACTGCCCAAAGTGCGTCAGGCATTTGCACGCACCTACTTTGATGAGCTGGCTGAGCGTGTGAAGGACAACCGCCGCCTGCCCACATGGGAAGGTGAACTCTACTTTGAGTATCACCGCGGCACATACACCTCCATGGCGCGCAACAAGCGTTCCAACCGTAAGATTGAGCTGCACATGATGGACTTGGAACTGCTCAGCCTGCTGGCACAAGCCAAGGTCGCATACCCAGAGGCAGAAATCGACAAGCTGTGGCATGGAATCCTCATCAATCAGTTCCATGATATTCTGCCCGGTTCCTCCATCCACGAAGTATACGAAGTCACCAAAAAAGAGTATGCCGAGATGGAAGCCGAAATCACGGCACTGCGCGAGGAGCGCCTGGATGCACTGACCCCCGCCGGGGAAGGCGTTACCGTGTACAACACTACCGGCTTTGTCCGCAGCGATGTGGTTGAACTGGGTGATTGCAAGGCAGAGGCTTTGCAGGACGAAGCCGGCAATATCTATCCCGTACAAAAAACAGCCGATGGTGCCGTGGCGTTCCTGAACAACCTGCCTGCCAAGGGCAGCAAAACGTTTGCGGTCGTACCGGCACAGGTTTCGGCTGCGCCTTTTGAAATTGCGACCGATGGACATAAGATTGACACCCCGTTCTATACTGTCACCTTTGATGAACACGGTCAGATGACCGGCATCTTTGACAAAGAGAACCGCCGCGAAGTGCTCAAGCCCGGTCAGGCAGGCAACCTCTTCCGCGTATATGAGGATAAGCCCATCTATTATGACAACTGGGATATCGATATTTTCTATACCGAAAAGTTCTGGGATGTCACCGACCTGCAGGACTTCACATGGACGGAGAACGGTCCCGTGCGCGCCACACTGCACATCGAACGCAATTACAGCAACTCCACCCTGGTGCAGGATATCCATTTCTATGCAAAGCAGCGCCGGATTGAGTTTGTTACAACCGTGGACTGGCACGAACACCAGAGCCTGCTGAAGGTTCACTTCCCGGTAAATGTCCATACTGACGAAGCTACGTTTGAAATCCAGTACGGCAACCTGACCCGCAAGACGCACGCCAACACCAGCTGGGATCGCGCACGCTTTGAAAGCTGCGGTCAGAAGTGGATGGACCTGAGCGAAGGACATTACGGCGTCAGTATGCTGAACGACTGCAAGTACGGTCATTCCGTCAAGGATTCTGTGATTGGGCTGACCCTGATTAAGTCCGGCATTGAGCCGAATCCTACCACGGATCAGGAAGTTCACCATTTCACATACGCCATTTATCCGCACGCCGAAAAATGGCAGGCAGCCGGCACGGTGCCGCAGGCGTTCTTCCTGAACCAGCCCGCGTTGGCTGTGCAGGGCGGAAAGCCGGGCGAAAGCTTCAGCCTTGCCGGACTGGATGCACCCAATGTGGTGCTGGAAACCATCAAACGCGCCGAGGATGGCGATGGTGCCATTGTGCGTATGTATGAGTGCGAGAACAGCCTGACAAATGTCACCCTGGACTGGAACCTTCCCTTCCATGCGGCAGAAAGCTGCAACTGTCTGGAACAGCCCGACGGCGAGCCGGTTGAAGTCAAAGACGGCAAGATTACCTTTACGGTAAAGCCGTATGAAATCAAGACAATTCGTATCCGTTAAATAACAAAGTCCGAACATTCTGCACGGGCGGTTGGCAATGCGCCCGCCGCCCGTGCCTTTTTTTGGAGGAAATGATGATGGAGTTTATTCCGAATCCACATAAGATCGAACACCCTGCAGGGGTTCATATGCTGGACAATCAGAGCCGAATCACCCTGTGGCAGACCGAACCCGCCGCGTTGCTTTATGCACAGATGCTGCAGGGCTGCCTGCGGGAGTACGCCGGGCTGGAAGTGCCGTTCACCCGCGGTAAGCCCCGGGCAGGTGACGCCGTACTTACGGTGGATACCGCCCTGCCGCAAAACCGTTACACGCTGAGCATTATGCCGGAATGCATCACGCTGAAAGCCGGCAGCGATGAAGCACTCTGCAACGGTGTGCAGACACTGTGCCAGTATATTGAACAGCACGGAGCCGTACTGCCCGCACTGGAAATTGAGGACTGGCCCGATCTTGCCAACAGAGGCTATTATCAGGACTGCTCCCGCGGACGTGTCCCGAAGCTGGACTACCTGAAACAGGTGGCAGATATTCTCTGCCGCTACAAGATCAACCAATGGCAGCTTTATATTGAGCACACCTATCTTTTCCGTGACCTGAGCGAAGCATGGCGTGAGGATACGCCGCTGACCGCGCAGGAGATTATGGAACTGGATGATTACTGCGCAGCCCGGCACATTGAACTCGTTCCTTCCTTGTCTACCTTCGGGCATATGTACCGTATTCTCAGCACAAAAACCTGTTGCGACCTCTGCGAGCTGCCTGACTCGGAAAAGATTCCGTTCAGTTATACCTATGCAGGGAATCACCATACCCTGAACGTATCCAATCCCGATGCGCTGGGGTTTGTAAAAGGGCTGATTGACGAATACCGCCCGCTTTTCCGCAGCAGCAAATTCAATATCTGTGATGACGAAACGTTCGATTTGGGCAAGGGGCGCAGCAAGGCACTCGCCGAGGAGCAGAGCGAGCGCAGCCTGTATCTCAGCCATGTGAAGGCGCTGTGCGAATATCTTGTTGCGCAGGGGGTAACACCGCAGTTCTGGGGGGACATCATGTGGCGCTTCCCGGAAAGCTGTGCCGAGCTGCCCAAGGAAACCATCTGCCTGAACTGGGGCTATCTGCCGCATCAGCGGGAAAATGAGATTCGGGATATTGCCGCCAGCGGGATTACACAGTATGCCTGCCCCGGCGTTTGTGGCTGGAACCGTTGGATGCCTCTGATGTACAATTCTTACCTGAATATCCGTACCATGTGCCACCATGCACACAAGTACAACGCTATTGGCCTTTTGAACACTGACTGGGGCGATTATGGTCATGTCAATGACCCGCGCCTGACGATTCCGGGCGTCCTGTACGGTGCAGCGTTCGGTTGGAATGCAGAGCCTGTGGAATTTGACGAGCTGAATGAAGCGGTTTCCCGCCTGTATTACGGCGATGCCACCGGGCAGTTTGCCGGTCTGATGGCAAAACTGCAGGACTATGAAGTTTTTGACTGGCGGAATACCGTCAACTGGATAGAATGTGATGAGAAAACCCGCGCCGAAATCCTTTCCGAGGTGGACTTTACAAAGATTGACGATGCCAACCGCGCCGTAGAACAGGCAAAGGCAGATATCCTTGCAGCCGCGGCAAACCTTCCTGCCGGCAAAAAGCAGATTGTACAGGTACTCTGCCAGACGGCAGACATCATTGTGCTGTGGAACCGTATTGGCGCATGGCTCAATGCAGGCTGCCCGCACGGCCCCGAAGCAGATGCCATGGCAGCTGCGCTGGAACACTGGCTGCAGCGCTACCGTGCGCAGTGGCGTCAGGTCAGCAAAGAAAGCAGCCTGTCGGTTCTGACAAACCTAATCTGCCGTTACGCGGATCTTCTCCGCGGACGCGCTTACGGAACCGTGGAGGCGCCTGCCGGGAGGTAAGCCATGGGCTGGCTTTATCAGCTGTTTTTTCCTGCGCATACACCGACCGAAAATGAACTGGAAATGGGGCGCTACCGGATTATTGCCGAAGGCGCAGTGGCCGGCGTGATTTATACCGTTGCCACCGGCAACTTTCTGGCCGGGTATCTGAGCAGCCTTGGGGCGTCCGTATCCTTATGCGCCGCAGCGGCCATGATACCGTCTTTCGGGTGCGTACTGCAGTTTATCTCGCCCTTTGTGTTTGAACGGATGCACCACCGCAAACTGGCTATATGGCTTATGTGCGTGGTGTTCCGGCTTTCGGTCAGCAGCATCCTGCTGATACCGCTGGCTCTGCCGGACCCCGGTCATGCCCGCGCTGTGGTGCTGGTGCTTTATACCATCGGCTTTTTCTCTGCGGGGCTTGTTACGCCGGGGCTGGAACACATGGTTTTGGCCATCGCCCCCAAGGCGGGCGCGGTCAGTTCTACGCCGTCAAGAGCATTATCGGAACCTGCGTTTCCAGCGCGGCAACACTTGCACTTGGTCGCGTACTGGATTATTATCTGGAACAGGGGCAGGGCTATACCGGCTTTCTTATCATCGGTATTGTCAGCCTGTCGCTTACTGTGGTGGATGCCGTTCTGCTTGCTTCGGTAAGAGAGAACCCGGTAAAATTCACCTCCAAAATGCGCCCGGCGGATATTCTGCGCCCAGTGCGCGACCCTGCTTACCGTCCATTGCTTTTTTACTGCATCATCGGCGGGCTGACTGGCGGCTTTGCTTCTCCGTTCCTTTCCGTGTATGAGCTGCGGGTGCTGGGGCTCAGCCACACCTTCATCACATCGGTGGGTGTCGTGTCCGCTGTTGTGGGCATGGCAGGCAGCTGGGTGTGGGGGCGGCTGGCCGACCGCACTGCGTGGAACTGCGTTATTTGGCTTACTGCATTCCTGAATCTTTCCTGCACGCTGGGCTGGTCCTTTGTGCGCCCTTCCTTTGCACATTTGGTTGCGCCGGTTCTGATTGTCGTTGCGGCGGGCTGTGCAGGCGGCGCATCACTGGCAAGCACAAACCTGCAATTTGCATTGAGTCCTGAAAGCGGCAAAACCGCTTACTTTGGCGTAACGGCTGCCATGAGCAGCATTGCCACCTGCACATCGGCCGCAGTGGGAACCGCCATCCAGCCCATGCTGGAAAAATCTATGGGGGACAGCTCAATTTCGCTGCTGTTTTTTGTGGCAGGCATCGGCGGTTTTGCCAACCTGATTATAAATGGGCGAAAATTGCCCTCTGTAACATAAAGGGAGAAAAAAGATGTACCCATACCAGAACCCGGATCTTTCGACAGAAGAGCGCATTAGCGACCTGATGAGCCGGATGACCCTTGAAGAAAAGATCCTGCAGACAGATCAGTATTATTCCGGCGATTTTACAACGCAGGACGAAAACGGCAAGGTTACCGCCGTGGATATGCAGCGGTTTGATGCACTGATGCAGCACAATAGTGTCGGCAGTGTGCAACTGCGCGGTATGACTGCTGCCCAAGCCAATGTTGTGCAGCGGTATGCCATAGAAAACACACGTCTTGGCATCCCATACCTTTTTAGCGAGGAAGCACTGCATGGGCTGATGACAAACAACGCAACCAGTTTTCCGCAGCAAATTGGTCTGGCGGCAAGCTTTGAGCCTGAACTCGGGCGCGAGATGGGACACGCCATTGCGGCAGAGTCCCGGGCTTGCGGGATTCACGAAACATACAGCCCCGTCATGGATCTGATTCGTGATCCACGGTATGGTCGCGCGGAAGAATCCTATGGTGAGGACACATACCTTTGTGCTGAGTTTGCACGCGAAACCGTATTGGGTATGCAGGGGACAGACCTGACGACACCGGACACCGTGGCTGCCGAACCCAAGCACTACGTCGGCTACGGCAACCCTGTGGGGGGACTGAACTGCGCCCCCTGCACCATGGGTCGGCACGATGTATTCAGCGACTGTCTGCCTGTCTTTGAAGCGGCTTTTGCGGACGGCAAAGCGTGCGACGCTATGTGCAGCTACAACTCCATCGACAGTATTCCGGTATCCATGGACCATGAGCTGTTAACGGATGTGCTGCGCGGGCAGTTTGGTATGCCGGGGTTTGTCCGCAGCGACCTGACGGCGGTTTCCCGCCTGTATGACTGGCACTTTATTGCCGAAACGCCGGAGGAGGCCATCCGCCTTGGGCTGGAAGCAGGCGTAGACTTGCAGCTTTACGACTTTCCGCATGATGTCTGGCAGAAAGCGATTGCCCACCTGATTGAAAGCGGTTCCATGAAGATGTCGGTGCTGGATACGGCGTGTCGGCGTGTGCTGCGTATGAAATTTGCACTGGGGTTGTTTGAAAATCCTTATACGGACGAAAAACGCGCCGATACAATCCTGCGCTGCCCGGAACATCTGGCTACCGCGGAAAAAATAGCAGAGAAATCCATCGTACTGCTCAAAAATGACGGCTTGCTGCCGCTCAGAAAAGACCTGCGCAGCGTGGCAGTCATCGGTCCGGCAGCTGATACGGTTTCTTACGGCGACTATACCGAAACACGCGGTCGTAAAGGCGGGGTTTCTGTGCTGGACGGAATCCGTGCTGCAGTCAGCCCCGAAACCGAGGTGCTATATGAGCGCGGCTGCAACTTTCTGGGGCAGGCGCTGCACCCGTTTGATCCGTCCATGCTGCGCGATGAAAACGGCGAAGCCGGTCTGACAGGTCGCTATTATAACGGACCTGTGCCGCAGGGCGAACCGGTGCAGGTTCGCACGGATCGCACCGTCAACTTCAACTGGATTTTTGCACTGCCCCATCCGGAGCTTGATGCCAACTGCTTCAGCGTAGCATGGACAGGTTCGGTCATCATGCCGAAAACTATGGATGGTTGTATCGGTCTGAGCACGCAGGACAGTATGCGCCTGTACGTGGATGACAAACTGCTGATTGATGGCTGGGGCAAAGATAAAAGCGCTGACCAGGCACTGGATTTCCACTTTGAGGCCGGACGCACTTATAAAATCCGCATTGAGTTTGTCAATGACCGGCGGGGCGCCCGCGTGATTTTCGGGTACAGCGCCGGGTGGGAAAATTTCCCCGCCGCAGTAGAAGCTGCACGCAAAGCGGATGTCGCCATCCTTTGCATGGGCGACAACGAGGAGACCAGCGGCGAGAACTTTGACCGCACCGACCTGAACCTGCCCGGCAGACAGCTTGAGCTGGTACAGGCTGTTTATGCAACCGGAACCCCTGTGGTGCTGGTGCTGCAAAGCGGACGCCCCGTTACGGCGAATTGGGAAAACGATCATCTGCCTGCCATTCTGGAGGCGTGGTTCCCCGGTGAGCAGGGCGGCACCGCTATTGCAAAAACACTGTTTGGCGATGCAGCCCCGGGTGGACGGCTTCCCATCACATTCCCGCGCAGTGTCGGGCAGATTCCCTGCCATTACAGCCGGCGACCCGGCGGCGGAAAACGCTATGTGGAGATGGACTGGCTGCCGCTGTATCCGTTTGGCTACGGTCTGACCTACACAACATTTGCTTACCGCGATATGGCCCTGAGCCGCAGCGTGATCGACCCGCAGGACACGGTCACTGTCAGTGTCACGGTCACCAATACCGGCAAGTACACCGGCGATGCCGTGCCGCAGCTGTATGTGCGGGATATGTTCAGCTCCGTCGTAAAGCCGGAGCGCCAGCTGGCAGCTTTCCGCCGTCTGACGCTTGCGCCCGGTGAAAGCCGTCGGGTGGAACTGACTGTCGGACCAAAGCAGCTGCGTACCCTTGGTCCTGATTATGTATGGCGGGTAGAACCCGGAAAATTTGAACTCCAGCTTGGCGACAATGCAGAGAATATTCTGCTGCGCGCCGACCTGACCGTAGAGTAAAGCAAGGAAGGAGAAACGGCGTATGTTGTATCTGGGCGTAGATCTTGGCGGCACAAACATCAAGGCCGCACTTGTGAACAGCGAGGGTGAAATTCTGTGCGAAGCCAACACCCCCACAAACCTGCCGCGCCCGGCGGAAGCTGTCTGCGATGACATTGCAGCGCTGTGCCTGCGGCTGGCGGAGGGAAAGGACGTTGCAGGTGTTGGTGTCGGATGCCCGGGAACTGTGGACGGCGGAACGGTGCTGTATTCCAACAACCTAGATTGGCATGATTTTGCAATGGAGGAATATCTGGCGCAAAAGACAGGTCTGCCGGTTGCCGTTGGTAATGATGCAAATGTTGCTGCATTGGGCGAGGCTCTTGCGGGCTGCGCTAAAGGCGCACAGAGTACGGTTGTCGTTACTCTGGGTACCGGCGTTGGCGCAGGAGTTGTACTGGACGGAAAACTGCTGACAGGCTACACCGGCGCCGCCTCCGAAGCCGGACACATGGTGATTCTTGATACAGCAGACGCCCCGCGCTGCACCTGCGGACGTCATGGATGCCTTGAGGCACTGGCCAGTGCCACCGCACTGATCCGCATGACAAAAGAAGCACGGCTTGCCCACCCGGAAAGTGCGCTGAACGTGCTGGCCGCAAAGCCGGAAGACGTGAACGGTCGCACGGCATTTGATGCCGCTGCGCAGGGGGATGCCGCCGCACAGCAGGTTGTGGATACCTACATTCATTATCTTGCGGTAGGCATTGCCAACCTGATCAACATCTTTTTCCCGGAGGTCATCGGGCTGTCCGGCGGTGTAGCCAACCAGGGTGAAAACCTGCTGAAGCCGCTGCGTGCCGCCGTGGAGCCCATGGTGTTCGGACATGATTTTGCCCAAAAACATACCCGCATTACAGCCTGCACGCTGGGCTACCGCGCAGGGGTCATCGGTGCAGCCCTGCTGGCCAAAAGCCGCATGGAATGAGGAAAATTAAGATGGACATCAAAAAAGAATATGAGCGATGGCTTGCTAATGCAACGGCAGATGCCGATGTTGCCGCCGAACTGAAAACGCTGGATGATGCAAAAGTCGAGGATGCATTCTACCGTGACCTTGCCTTTGGCACGGGTGGTCTGCGCGGCGTGATTGGTGCGGGTACTAACCGCATGAATATTTACACGGTCGCAAAAGCATCGCAGGGCTTGGCTGACTATCTGAAGAAAAACTTTGCAGAACCTTCTGTGGCAATCGGCTATGACAGCCGCATCAAGAGCGACGTGTTCGCAAAAGTTGCCGCTGGTGTGTTTGCAGCAAATGGAGTGAAAGTCAATATCTGGCCTGTTCTGATGCCTGTTCCTACAGTGTCCTTTGCGACCCGTTATCTGCATACCTCTGCGGGTGTCATGGTCACCGCTTCCCACAACCCCGGCAAATACAACGGCTACAAGGTTTACGGCGCAGATGGCTGCCAGATTACCACTGAGGCTGCTGCGGAGATTCTTGCCGAAATCGAGAAGCTGGACATTTTTGCAGACGTCAAGACTAGCGATTTTGAAGCAGGTGTTACAAGCGGCAACATCCAGTACATCCCGGACGAAGTCTATACCGCATTTGTGAATGAGGTCAAGAATCAGTCTGTCCTGTTTGGCGAAGAAGTCAATAAGGATGTGGCTATTGTTTACAGCCCGCTGAACGGCACCGGCCTGAAGCCTGTGACCCGCACACTGAAGGAGATGGGCTACACCAACATCACCGTGGTCAAGGAGCAGGAGCAGCCGGACGGGAACTTCCCGACTTGCCCGTACCCGAATCCGGAGATTAAAGAAGCTATGGCACTGGGCATGGAGTATGCCAAAAAGTGCAATGCGGATTTACTGCTTGCCACCGACCCGGACTGCGATCGTGTGGGCATTGCAGTCAAGAACAAGGCGGGTAAATATGAACTGCTGACCGGAAACCAGACAGGTATGCTGTTACTGGATTATATTTGCTGCCAGCGTGTGAAACACGGCAAGATGCCCGCCGACCCGGTCATGGTTAAGACCATCGTGACGATGGATATGGGGGAACAGATTGCCACCCATTATGGTTTGCGGACAATCAATGTGCTGACGGGATTCAAGTTTATCGGTGAGCAGATTGGCAAGCTGGAAAAGCAGGGCAGGGCAGACAGCTATGTGTTCGGCTTTGAGGAAAGCTACGGCTACCTGACCGGCTCCTACGTCCGCGATAAGGACGGCGTGGACGGTGCTTACATGATCTGCGAGATGTTCAGCTACTACGCCACCAAGGGCATCAGCCTGCTGGATAAGCTGGACGAGCTGTACAAGACCTATGGCTACTGCCTGAACACCCTGCACAGCTACGAGTTCGACGGCAGCGCCGGTTTTGCCAAGATGCAGAGCATTATGCAGGCATTCCGCGGCAATATCAAAGCGTTTGGCGGTAAGAAGGTTGTAAAGCTGCTGGATTATGCTTATGGCCTGGACGGGCTGCCCAAGTCTGAAGTGCTGAAGTTCCTGCTGGAAGATAACTGCTCTATTGTCGTGCGTCCCTCCGGCACGGAGCCGAAACTGAAAATTTACATTTCTGTCAGTGCCGAAAACAGAGAAGCTGCTGAAAAGGTCGAATGTGAAATTGTGAAAGACGCCGAGAAGTGGTTTGCTTAAAGTGAAGATTTTAGCGCCCTGTGCTGAGCGCCATAACCTATTTTGGTGCAGCTGCGACCGCACGGGGCATCGGCGGCATAGCCGAGGCTGGAATGCGGTGTTTCTACTCTGGCTGGGCATGACACAGTCAGCGTTTATTGTGTGCTATTTTTTGCGAGAACAGGAAACAGAAGATGCCTGAGTAAAAAATGAAATTTTGAGGTAAAGGAGATCCATATGAATATACTGAAATTGACTCCCAGCTGCAAGGATTACCTGTGGGGCGGCAGCCGCCTGCGCAGTGACTTTGGCATCAAGAGCGATCTGAACCCGCTGGCCGAGGCGTGGGTGCTTTCCTGCCACCCGGACGGTCCCAGCTATCTGGCGGACGGCACAACGCTGGCGGACTATGTGACCGCCCACCCGGGCTGCCTTGGCACCGACTGCGAGAAGTTTGAACAGTTCCCAATCCTGACAAAGTTCATTGACGCAAAGAACAATCTGTCCATTCAGGTACACCCCTCCAACGAGTACGCGCTGAAAAACGAGCATCAGTACGGCAAGACCGAAATGTGGTATGTGCTGGACTGTGAGCCGGGTGCCTTCCTGTACTATGGCTTTGACCATGAAATCTCCAAGGCGGAGTTTGAGGAGCGCATCAAGAATAACACCCTGACCGAGGTGTTGAACGCCGTGCCGGTGCACAAGGGTGACTGCTTCTTTATTCCGGCCGGCACGCTGCACGCCATTTGCAAGGGCATTGTCATTGCCGAGGTACAGCAGAACTCCAACGTGACCTACCGTGTGTACGATTACGGCCGTGTGGGGGCGGACGGCAAGCCCCGCGCCCTGCACGTGGAGAAGGCGTTGGACGTGACCCTGCGCACCCCGCCTGTCAAGCATGACTTCGGCAGCCATCTGGCGCAGGGTGAATATTTCACCGTGGATGCCAAGAACGGCGCGTTTGAGGACACAGCGGACGAGAAGAGCTTTGTTTCGCTGCTCGTCACAGACGGCGAGGGTGAGCTGACCTGCGGTGGTGAGACCGTGGTCGTCAAGAAAGGCGACAGCTTCTTCCTGCCCGCAGGCAGCGGCAGCTATGCCGTGCGCGGTACCTGTCAGACCTTGGTGACAAGGGTGTGAAGTAAGACTATTCGCTTGGCAGCGAACATCGGGATAGAAAAACACCGCAACTTAGAAATCAATCTGTGCTGGATACGCAAGCAAAACAGATGAAAAAAGTTTATAAAAGCAAGATGGTAAGGATACACATAATAATAGGTGAAGTAATATAAGGCAATACCGCATAATTCTAAGTACCGATACGGCGAGCAAGGTGCGGCAGCCGCCGGAACGGTGCTTAAGCCGTCAGGCGGGAATTGTGCGGTATTGCTATAAATTTTATGCTGTACCTGATACATTGCAAACAGCAGAAAAACTAGTACAGAGATATTTCATTGAAGAACTTACACTGAATCTTTCTGTATGAGACAGGAACTTTTCCGCTATTGGCATATAGTCGGAATAAAAAACTTCTAATGCAAAACACCGCTGATTCCTTTACTGAAATCGGCGGTGTTTTTTTAACTTCAAAAATTCACAAAAAGTTCAAATAATTAGTGCAAGGTTTTTGCACTAATTACATTTAAGATGGGGTTTAGAGAAATGAGAGGAGGTGATGGAGTGTCTGACGTCGAAATACGCCGCAATGAAATTATTGAGCTTTTATATACATATAAAAAATATAGCATCGATGATTTTGCGAAACGGTTCGGCGTTTCTCGCCGCACAATCAATTATGATATTGTTTACCTTATGGACTTTTACGAAATTGACACGAAGCCCGGTCCGCATGGAGGAATTTCTCTTATAGACCGCAGACCCAATTCTCATACAGCATACTTAAAACCGATAGAAATTGAGTGGCTTCGCAGGAAGTACAATGAGGCAGAAACAGAAGAAGATCGTATGGCGGCACACTCCATTCTCCGACGCTTTTCTCTTTAGCGGATATAGTCCGTTCCCCAGCACCTTGACAACTGAATACCCAGCATAACAGGTACGTTCCTTTTCCGGCAGACCCGATGGGCGGTTTGGCAAAACCATATGTTGCCAAGGAAAAGGCTATAATGATACACCTGCAGCCTCCCGCGTCAGAGGGGGTGACCGAGCCGGAGTTGTAAGCAGTAAGACTCCGGCAAAGTCAGTGAACGGCCATTGCCAGTGGCCTGCCTGTTGTGTTCCCGGTGTCAGGGGTGCGGGCGGCAAATGTGGCACAGTTTCTTAACTATCTACTTTTGCCGTTTAGGGCAAATCGTGGGCAGCAGGACCCCAAGC
>OLOP01000365.1_pt1 | contig 36036 bp, 33 predicted proteins | sample 1672381 | NCBI WGS metagenome assembly OLOP01 (sample SAMEA3136678, study PRJEB25190) | human gut metagenome | biome: human gut; feature: human-associated habitat; material: faeces | place: Austria | collected 2013 | reverse complement strand
CCGTCAACGATACCGATTCTATCAAAGCGCAGCTAGATATGCGAATGTTTGTTCGTATTCCCAGAGACAGGGGCCGTGTGACAAAGGGACTGCCCCTTTGTCACATTATTCGATTACGGTGCGGGAATTCTGCTTGCGCATGGTGGCGAGCATGTGCTTGGGGACGGCGTGGGTTGCACAGCTGCCGATGGTTGCACTTGCAGCAGCCTTGGCCGCGTCACTGCCATTCTTGGTGGCATAGCTGTGACGGAAGCGCTTGAGCATGGCGATGTCGTTGCCCCCGTCGCCGTAAACCGCAACCTCGTCCTCGGCGATACCGTAGTAGCCCGCCAGCCACGCAACGCTCTCGCCCTTGTTGCACGCCACGTCGGTAATCTCGAACATCACCGGGTCGAACGGCGCGTTGACCACGCGGTCCGAGCGTTCGGCCAGATACGCCTTAAGGTCGCGCTCCAGCTCGGGCGAAGTCACGCGGCAGTTGATCTTGCAGACATCGTGGCACAGGATGTCGCCGATCGACTGGTCGAAATACTGCTCTTCGTGATAACCACCGCGCGCACGCATGCCGCGCATCACAATGCGCTTGATGGGGCTGTCCTTCTTAAAGCCCGCTTGATGCATCTCGAACGAACCGCTCGAGAACATGCCGTCGGGCGTGGAGCAATCAAAGCAAATGTCCGGAAACGCCTTGAGCAGCTCCTCGGTAATCTGCGGGTCGATAGTCCAGGTCTTGAGCACCTCGCCATGGCTGTCGCGAACGATGGACCCGTTGGAGCAGCAGGCGTCGAGCGCCAAACCTGTAAAGCCATGCTCGCCGATCGGCAGCGTTGAGCGACCCGTCGCGGGAACCACGTGCAGCCCGGCTTCGGTCAACTCGCGAATGGCACGACGGATGGTTCCGTCGGCCTCGTGCAGAGCGTTAAGCAGCGTTCCGTCTAAGTCACTCGCGAACATCTTGATCATAGGCATGCCTCTCCTTCGTCTGCACGATATTGTAGGCGAAGGAGAGACGCATTCTCGCATGGGCACCCCGCACTGCAGCGATTGCTTCTGTTAAACCGCTGCACTGCGAACGTCACATTGTTTGTCGTGAGCGACTTTTCAAGCGATAAAACAGCACCGTGGTCAGCACCAGTACCACCAGCATAGCTGCGAACACAGCCGCCGGCGCCCATCGATCATATGCGAATCCGTATGCCAATTGGCCAATAGGCGTTGCACAAGAAAGCGCCATGTATACGACCGAAAGCACCTTTCCGCAGAGTTCCGTCGGCGCCGTCCGCTGAACGAATGCAACGATTTCGACCGACGCAATGCTTGCCCACACCATGACCCATGCCGAACCGACTGTAAGTGCGACTAATACAAGCGTATGAGCGCCACACAGCAGCGCGACGAAAATCGGTATGACCCCAAGACAAATCATCGCGACATACCTGTGAATGCCATCAAATGAAAAACAATGCGGCCAAATACCGACTAGGCCGCCGCCCGCAAGGCCACCCAGCCCCATAGCTGCCTCAATAATCCCGACGCAGGAAGATTGCATGCCAAGATGTCTGGTGACAATTACGGGCGCACCAATCGTTAACCCAACCAACGCAAGATTCAAAACAGCCGCAAGCAAAATCACAGCAAGCAACGAGGTGTTTTGAAGCAGGTACCGAATCGCCGACAGAAAATCGCTTTGGCATGCCATGCGAGCCGAGCTATCCCCCGTCACTTCAGAGGGGGCATTTCGTTTGAGTGCGGCCCAAAACAGCAGCGACGACATCGCAAACGCCACCGCTGCGAGCGCGCAAAGGGCATCGATTCCATAGCATCCGTAGACGGCTGTTCCAACCACGGGACCTAGAATATTGCTCGCCATGGTCGTTTGTGACACTAACGCGGTGGCCCGCTCGACCTTTTCCTTGCCGGCTATGCGCAGCGTCTCAATTTGAAGTATCGGCTTCAGAATAGATTGAACGGCATATTGAACGCACAACATCACCGCCACAACGGCCGCAAGGGGCAACGAGCACTTCATGGGAACGAACAACATCGCTGCAATCATTAAAACAATACCGAAAGCTGCCAGAACGCTCCGATGCCCCTCTCGATCAGCCAATACTCCGCCAGCCGGAGTCGCAAGCACGGCCGGTATAAATGCTATCGCCGCGACGGCGCCATATAACGTCGACGAGCCACTGCGATCGAGCAAGTAAAGCGGACACGCAAAGCACAGCGCCGACAAGGTCGAATACGTGCACAGTTGCGCAACGAGAAGACCGATAAGTCTTATAGACAGCGCCGTCTTTGAAGCTGACGCGGCGTCGAAATCTCTCATTCCGTCCACGGCTTTGCCTCCTATACGTACTGTTGGTATGTATTTAATGGCTTGAAAAGGGCAGCCGTAGCCACCCTCTTACATCAATTTACATACCGTTAGTATGTATATTACCACCCGGTACGGCTCCAAACGTCCCAAATTTGACACGTTGTTTGAAGCACTTCTTCCCCCAAATCGAGCCCCACCGCGGCCGCCATCTGCGCCAAACATTGCGCGCGAGCGACCATTCGCTCCTTGGGCTCGAGTGGACGGAACAATGGTAGCAGCCAAAGATTCGCTAGCAACGATACGGCCTCTGCCGCTTCACGCGGGCATTCGCACGCAATGGAGCCATCGGCGATGCCCTCCTCGATCACCGGCAATAAATAGCCATCCGCCGATTCGTCAAACGAGCCCTGATACTGCAACGCCAACAGACGCGAGCTCTTTACCGGATCTGCCGCAGGATGCATGCGCGCCCATAGCTCAATTTGCGGTACGACGGACTCAGGCGCATAAAGTCGCCTGAGCTTTTGGGCGCCCGTCATATTGCCAGCACCGAGCGTCGCGCGGCGGCGCTCAACAACGGGAGCCATCGCTCGATCAAATGCGGCGTTAAAAATCTCTTCTTTGCTCTTGAAGTGATGGTAGATAGCGCCCTTGGTCATGCCATCGAGACGGTCAACGATATCCTGGATGCTCGTTCCCTCATAACCCTGTGCGCAGAATAGCTCCAGCGCCGCGTCGAGAATCTTCGCGACCGTCTCTTCGGGATATTTATTGCGACCCATAATCCGCCCATCCGCAACGCAAGTCTTATGCCTCATTGCGATATTTTAACGTTGCGGATGGCAAACGGTCGGCCCTACACCGCGGCGGGGCCGTGTTCGCCGGTGCGGATGCGGATGACTTGTTCGACCGGCTCGACCCAGATCTTGCCGTCGCCAACGGCGCCGGTGCGTGCGGCGTTGCAGATGATGTCGACAATGCCGTCGACGTGCTCGTCGGCACAGATAAGGGTGAACTGCACCTTTGGAATCGTATTGACGAGCAGCTCGTTGCCGCGCACGTACTCCTTCCAGCCGTGCTGCGCACCGCAGCCCTGGACCTGGTTAATCGTCATGCCGCGAACATCGGCAGCAAACAGCGCGTCCTTAAGAACCTCAAGCTTCTCGGCACGAACGATCGCCGTAATCTTCTTCATAGTGAATTCCTCTCCTAAAGAGTGGCTCTGACAGAGTGTTTAACGCTACTAGTCAAGACCGCTGAACGAAGGATACGCACTTTCTCCTTGCTGGCTCGCGTCTAGACCCAGCGCCTCGTCGGCCTCGTCCACGCGCAGACTGCCGTGGAAGAGCGCCTTGACCACCGCGGCAATCACCAGGTCGAGCACCAGCACGATAACGACCGTCACCACAATACCCAGAATCTGCGAGACCAGCAGTGACACGTCGCCTGTGTAGAACAGACCGCCCTTGCCGGTCCACGAGAGCTCCGGCACGCAGAACAGACCCGTGAGCACGCCGCCCAGGATGCCACCGATGCCATGGCAGCCAAACGCGTCGAGCGCGTCGTCGTAGCCGAACTTGGTCTTAAGATGGCTGATGGCGAAATAGCAGACGGGCGAAACGATCAGACCCATGACCAGCGCCGCCCACGGCTCGACAAAGCCTGCGCCCGGCGTGACCACCACGAGGCCCGCGACCAGACCGGTGCTTGCGCCCACCAGCGTGGGGCGACCGGTGTGCACGCGCTCGACGGCAAGCCACGAGACCACGCCCGCCGCGCTGGCCGTCACGGTGTTGAGGATGGCAAGCGCCGCCACGGCGTCGGCCTTAAACTCGCTGCCGCCGTTAAAACCAAACCAGCCAAACCAAAGCAGCCCGGCGCCCAGTGCCACAAACGGCACGTTATGCGGTCGATAGCTCACCATGCCAAAACCGCGACGACGGCCGAGCATTAAACAGAGAATCAGGCCCGTCAGACCGGACGAGATGTGCACCACGTCGCCACCGGCAAAGTCGAGCGCGCCGATGATGTCGCCGATAAAGGAGCCCTCGCCGCCCCAGACCATATGGGCGAGCGGCGCGTAGACCACGAGCAGCCAAATGCCAAGGAAGGCCGCCATAGCGCCGAATTTAACGCGCCCGGCAAGGCTGCCCGTGACGATGGCGGCCGTAATCATGGCAAATGCCATCTGGAAGGCGATGTTGATGATTTGAGGGTAGACGGCACCGTCCGCAGCATCGCCCTCGGCCGCCTGCAGCACCTGGTTGAGCACCGGCAGGCACAGCAGCTGGTCAAGGCCTCCAATAAACGGGCTGGAACCGTCGCCGCCGTAGGCCAGCGACCAGCCGGCAACAATCCACAGCACGCCAACCAGGCCAATGGCGCCAAAGCACATAAACATGGTGTTGATGACATTTTTGCGCCTGGACAGGCCACCATAGAAAAAACGCCAGGCCCGGTGTCATTAAAAACACGAGCATGGTACAGATGAGCATAAACGTTGTCGATCCCGTATCGTACATTCGCTCCCCCTTAGTCGCATGAACGTTGTCGGCGCCCATAATGCGGCCGAGGGGCAACTGGTGTAGACCAGATACGGCGTTGTTAAACGCTGCGTTGTCGAATGGAAACGGCATCGCAATCTTGGAAACGGCGCGGCAACGGACGCGAAACGAAGGGGAAACGCATAAATCAAGAGGCCATCTATGCCCGCATTTCAAATCAGCTATATGCAGAGGCAAGGCAGTCCCAAAGCAGACTCCGCATCAGATTCGACCGTGATTCCCCTAGGGGAAACACGGCTAGGAGCTCTTTAGCGTGTTTTCCCTAAGGGAATCACAGCCGGCGGCGGCAGTAGCGTGTTTTCCCTAGGGGAATCACGATTGGGCAGAGTGATAAGGTGACTTTCCTAGGAAACACGCACTTGCAAGGCGCCTCTACGACTCCAGCTCTTAGCGCCGAAACAGCTCGCGGGCTCGGTCGCGGAGGTCGGTAGCTCGGATGATGCCTTCGTAGCGGTTGATGCGCAAGCGCGGAAAGGCATTGAAGAAGCGCAGGTCGCGACGGCTGAGCGACACACTCGGCACCGGACGGTTCGCGCGCCTGCCGGCACGGAGACGGGCGAGTGATGGATGGGGCACGTTCGGCGCGGCATCGGCCACGCGGCGGGCAGCGAGCGCCAGGCCGCGAGCACCATCCGAGATAAACGTCGGCATCGAGGCCTTCTCGCGCAGGGCATCGAGCGCCGCGTCGCCCAGCTCGGCCAGCCACGCGTTAACGGCACGACTGCGGATATGCGTCTGTGCCACCGAGTCAATCGTCGAATCGGGAATACGTTCGAGCATGGAGTCAGACGCATCGGCAAGCGACTCATTGATGCGGTCGGCAAGGTCGGCACGCACACGCTCCAGTTGATCGGACAGGCGGCGCCAACTGGCCAACGAGCACACTGCATCGACCATCATCGCGACCGCGACGATAAAGGCGGACAGCCGCACAATCAGCACCGGCAAATGGCCGAGCAAGCCCAACACCGCCGGTTCCACTACGCGGCAAATGCACAACGCACCCAAGCCAAACGCGCAGGCCCAGTACAGGCAGATACGCCCGTGCAGGTTAAACGGCAGGTGCGAATAGTCCCAAAAGCGAGCGCCTGTTGTCTTTTCCAATAGGAGGCCCACACCGTACTCAATTACGCTGCACACAAGCGCCGCGGCGACAAACTGGCTCGAGGCATCCGGAATTCCGCGCAGCAAAAGCCAGCAGGCTATGCCGCCCACACCATAGATAGGGCAACACGGCCCCAGCAAAAATCCGCTGTTGGCGAAGCGTCCTTGGTTGAGCATGGCGCATACTGTCGACTCCCATGCCCAACCGCAAAACCCGTAAAAGGCAAACGAGAGCACCAGTGCCGAGAGCGGGCAGGCGGCAAGCGTCGCGCCGCCAAACGCCATATCGATCGCGGTTTCCACCGTCTACCCTCTCCTCTTTTCGCTCGATTCGCTATTCGCGCCATCGTCAACCTCGTCCTTGCGCGGCAGACGGCCGGCAACTGTCTCGCGCAGCGCGCACCATTTGTCTGCCAGGCACACAATCCATGCCTCACGACACGTCGGCGGCACCGGCACCAGTGGAAACATATGCCGCACGATAATATTCCGCTCGCGCGGCGTCAGCTCAAAATCTTCCTCGGCACGCGCCAGGGCAAAAAACGGGTGGCGAAAGCCATGCAGCCGATGGCTTGGGTCGGGATCGTGCCAGTCATAGAGAAAGTAGTCGTGCAGCAAGGCTCCGCGCAGCAGCGAGGCACGGTCGACCGAAATGCCAGCACGGCCCAAGCGCTCGGCAAAGGACAGGCTCGCCCGCGCAACCGAAGTTACATGTGCATAGACCGTCACGTCACCATGCTGGATAAACTCGTGCGTCAGGTCCAAGCGGCCTGCCTGGGCCAGCTGGCGGGCGGCATAGTCGACCTCGTGCGCGATTTTCTCGGCACGAACGGCATCGAACATGCTGCCTCCTTCCAGCGGCTCACGGCGGCAAGCCACGGCCCGCACGCATTGAATAAATCATCATCGAATGTATCAGTATGGCATCGGACAAAACGTTTTGCCCCGCCAGTTGGCGAATTACCGCGCCGCCGTCACATATCAAACGCCAAAATGTGCGAGACTGTTTTGTGCAATTGTGCCGGCCGAGGGAGCGCCGGCGCTCGATTCGCATGGAGTAACCCACAACGATGCTGCTTACGCAAACGACAACGCCCGAGGACGTCAAGGCTCTTAATCGCGCTGAGCTCCCGCAGCTCTGCGATGAGATTCGCCACGCCATCCTCGAAAGCTCCGCCGCTGTCGGCGGACACGTTGCACCCAACCTGGGCGTCGTTGAGCTCACGGTCGCGCTCCATCGCGTGTTTAACTCCCCCACCGACAAGATTGTCTTTGACGTGTCGCACCAGACCTACGCCCACAAGGCGCTGACCGGGCGCGCGTACACCTATATCGACCCGGAGCGCTTTGGCGAGGCCTCTGGCTTTGCCAATCCCGACGAGTCCGAGCATGACCTGTTTGCCATGGGTCACACCTCGACCTCGGTGAGCTTGGGCTGCGGCCTTGCCCACGCGCGCGACCTGGCGGGTGACACGTATAACGTCATTACTGTTATTGGCGACGGCTCGCTTTCGGGCGGCCTGGCGTTTGAGGGCTTTAACAATGCCGCCGAGCTCGACAGCAACCTGATCATCATCGTCAACGATAACGACCAGTCCATTGCCGAAAACCACGGTGGCCTCTATCGCAATCTGGCCGAGCTGCGTGCCAGCAACGGCACCTGCGAGCGCAACGTTTTCCGCGCGCTGGGGCTCGACTATCGCTACCTGGCCGCCGGCAACAATGTGTTGGCCCTAGTCGATGCGCTGCAGGAACTGCGCAATATCGATCATCCCATCGTGCTGCACGTCTCCACCGCCAAGGGCAAGGGCTTTGAGCCGGCCCAGAGCGACCCGGAACGCTGGCACCACGTGGGTCCGTTTGACATGGCGACCGGCCGCAAGCTCTGCCCGGGTCATCCGAGCGAGCCCGCACCGCGCACCTATGCCGATATTACGGGCGAGGCCCTGAGCGCTGCCATCGAGCGCGATCCGCAGGTCGTGGGCATCACGGCCGCCACGCCCTACATCATGGGCTTTACACCCGAGCTTCGCACTGCCGCCGGCAAACAGTTCGTCGATGTGGGCATTGCCGAGGAGCACGCCGTGACCTTTGCCACCGCGCTTGCGCGCTCGGGCACCAAGCCAGTCTTTGGTGTGTACGGCACGTTTTTGCAGCGCGCCTACGACGAGCTCTGGCACGACCTGTGCCTCAACGATGCCCCCGCAACCATCTTGGTGTTTGGCGCGTCGATCTTTGGCACCACGTCCGAGACGCACCTTTCGTTCTTTGATATTTCCATGCTGGGCGGACTTCCCAACATGCGCTACCTAGCGCCGGCCTGCATGGAGGAATACCTGTCCATGCTGAGCTGGTCGCTCAACCACCGCGAGCATCCCGTGGCAATCCGCGTACCGGGCATCGGCTTGGTAAGCCGCCCCGATCTGGCGCCCGCCGAGGGCACCGGCTACAGCGTCGTTCGCTACAACGTGATGCGCCAGGGTCGCGACGTTGCCGTGCTCGCGCTCGGCGATTTCTTTGAGCTGGGCGAGCGCGTGGCAAACCGTCTGACTGCCGAGTACGGTATCGAGGCCACACTCGTCAACCCGCGCTTTGCAACCGAGCTCGACCGCGAGTTCCTCGACAGCCTTGCCGCCGAGCATCGCGTTGTCATCACCCTCGAGGACGGCATCTTGGACGGCGGCTGGGGTGAGCGCGTGGCATGTTATCTAGCATGCACGCCGTTGCGCACGCGCACCTTCGGCATCGCCAAGGGCTTCCCCGACCGCTACGACCCCAACGAACTGCTCGCGCAGAACGGCATGACGGTCGAGAACATGGCCGCCGAAGCCGCAAGGCTTCTCAACGAGTAAAAACCTCCGCAAGGGAAGCACCCCTGCGGAGGTTTTTATTTTCGCGGCGCGATTATCTCAATCTGTAACATCTAGGGCCCGAATTCCCGTCTACCTGTTACAGATCTTGACAAGACGTCTTAGTCCCTGGCCTTTGTCTCAATCTGTAACAGATAGAGACCTTTTGTCCGTCCAGTTGTTACAGATCGAGACATTCGAATTCCCCTGAAGAGAAAATCTCAATCTGTAACAGTTACTCGGCAAAAACGGCTGCAGATGTTACAGATCGAGACAAAGCAGCAAGGCAACTAACGGTAGCTGTTCTTGAGAATTTTGACGACGTCGGGGTCGGTCAGCGTCACGGGGTCGTGGCTGAACAGGACGCCGTTGGTCGTCAGAGCGTTATGCGCGATGGCCGGCAGCTCTTCGACCGTAATCCCCCACTCGCTCATGGCAAGGTCGGCCACATGGCAAGCCTCCATCAGGCGCGTGAGTTCAATCACAAAATCGTGCGGATCATCCGCGGCGGCATTGCCCATCAGGCGCGCCATGTCGATATAGCGCTCGGGTGCGGCACCGTGATCGATCATCCACGTGTGATAGGCACGGGCAATCATAATGAGGCCGGCGCCGTGCGGCAGGTCGTGATGATGTGCACTCATGCCATGCTCAAGGCCATGGCATCCCGCGCAGCCCGAGCACACCATGGCATAGCCGCCGAGCGTGTTGGCAAAAGCGAGCTCGGCACGCGCATCCAGGTCGTCGCCGCTGTTCACGCACGCAGCCAGCGAAGCCGCAGCGCGTCGAATACCCTCGCGGCAAACCATGTCGCCCATGGGCGTATTGGTATTGGCGATATAGCACTCGACGTTGTGGAACAGGGCGTCGAATCCCTGATAAGCCGTCAAGCGCGCCGGAACGCTCACCATCAGCTCGGGGTCGACGACCGAAAGCACCGGGAACAGGCGCGGGTCGCCCAGGCGCAGCTTCTCGTCGTTCTCTTCGCAGGAGATTACGCCGCCCGCATCGGCCTCCGAGCCGGTGCCGGCCGTGGTAGTCACGCACACCAGCGGCAGCGGATCGTTAGGAATGGGCAGCCCGAGCGCGGTGCCACCGACAACGAAGTCCCAAATGTCACCAGGGCACTCGGCCCCCTCGGCATCCGCGTGCGGGTTTGCCGCCACCGCGCAGATGCCCTTGCTGCCGTCCATGACCGAGCCGCCGCCGAGTGCCAGCACAAAGTCGCAGCCATGGGTGCACGCCATCCAGCCACCTGCGTTGACGGTTTCGCGCAGCGGGTTGGGCTCAATGCGGTCGAACAGCTCGTGTGCCACGCCGGCGCGGTCGAGCTCGGCCTCCACGCGCTCCAGATAGCCAAAGCGCTTGACCGAGTTGCCGCCGGTCGTGACGATGAGCGCCTTGGTGCCGGGGAGTTTCTGTGCACCCAGCTCGCTCAGCTTGCCCGCGCCAAACAGCACCCTGGTCGGCGCGAAGAATGTATAGCCGTTCATGCAACGATCTCCTCACGTATATATATGTGTCGCGTTGCCGCCATTATAGCGACCGCCGCAAACGCACGCCTCGCCCGTAAGACGGCGTCTCAACAGCGATAATCGACGTTTGCCCAGATAAAACCTACCAAAATAAACCTGTCCCTTTTTGGTAGGTAGAATAACCCATAAGGTTAGTATGTTTCTAAGTTATTTCGTGTTGACCCTTTTGAGCAGGTTAGGGTATAACTCTACTCACCGCTAGGATTTTTTGAGAAAGGTGTTCTCCTATGAGCAAGAACCTCTCCCAGCAGGTCGTTCTCGACCGCCGCGGCTTTGTCGCCGCCACTTTCGCAACCGTCGCCGGCCTTGGTCTTGCCGGCTGCTCCGACACCAGCGCCGAGTCCGATAAGGGTTCCGCCGCCGGCTCTTCCAAGAGCTCCGACGATACCGAGGCTTCCACCACGCTCGACGCTAAGGCATTCGACAAGCTCGTCGACAACGGCCCCAAGGCCGATGACGACGCCATCGCCGCCAGCACCTGGGCCACGGCCGTCAAGGACGCCGGCGTCTTTAAGATCGGTGGCGTTCAGACCTCCACGCTCTTCTCCCTCCTCAACGAGAAAGACGGTCAGACCCGTGGCTTTGACGCCGGCATCGCACAGCTCCTGTCCAACTACATTCTGGGCGAGAACAAGGTCGAGATCACCCAGGTGACCTCGGACACGCGCGAGTCCGTCCTGCAGAACGGCCAGGTCGACGCTGTCTTCGCCACCTACACCATCACTGACGAGCGCAAGAAGCTCGTCTCCTTTGCCGGTCCCTACTACTACACCCAGCAGGCTATCCTAGTGCTCGCCGACAACGACGACATCAAGAGCGTCGACGACCTGGCCGATAAGAACGTCGCCGTCCAGTCCGGCTCCAACGGCCCCGCCATTCTGGAGGAGTTCGCCCCCAAGGCCAGCCAGCAGGAGTTCAAGACCGACGAGGAGGCCCGCCAGGCACTCCAGCAGGGCCGTGTTGACGCCTACGTCATCGATAACAACATGCAGCAGAGCGCCCTGGTCCGCGAGCCCGGTAAGTACAAGATCGCCGGCAAGCCCTTCGGCAGCAAGGAGCCCTATGGCATTGGCCTGCCGCTCGATTCCGACGGCGTCGCCTTTGTCAACAACTTCCTTAAGAAGATCGAGGACGATGGCACCTGGACTGAGCTGTGGCAGATCTGCATCGGCAACCGTACGGGCGACACTAATGTTCCCGAGCTGCCCGAGATCGGCGCTTAGGCAGCGAGCCTGGTAACGGCCGCAACGAAACCATATGGAAACGCACGATGCGCTTTATTGCGGTAAACTGTTTCCTCACAGAGTTGTCGGGGCTTCCGTACACACGGGAGCCCCTTTCCTTATCGGCGGGAGGTCCGCATGAGTCTCTCCGAACTCTGGTCGCTCTATGGCCAGAACTATATCGACGCGCTGCTAGCAACCTGGGGCATGACGCTTGAGTCGTTTGCCATCGCCATGGTGCTGGCCGTCGCCGTCACCGTGATGCGCGTGTCGCCGCTCAAGCCGCTGCGCGTCTTTGGCGATCTGTATGTCCAGGTCTTCCGTAACATCCCCGGCATCGCACTGCTCATCATCGTCGTCTATGCGCTGCCGCCGCTCAAGGTCGTCCTGCCCTACCGCACCTGCGTTATCGTCGCCACGGTCCTTTTGGGCTCGGCCTTTGGCTCCGAGAACTTTATGAGCGGCATCAACACCGTCGGCGTCGGTCAGGTGGAAGCCGCCCGCTCGCTGGGGATGAGCTTCAGCCGTATCCTCGCCAAGATCGTGATTCCGCAGGCGCTGCGCTCGAGCGTGCTGCCCATGACCAACCTCTTTATCGCTGTCATGCTCACCACCGCGCTCGGCAGCCAGGTGCCGTTGCAACCGCAAGAGCTCACCGGCGTGGTGAGCTACATCAACACGCGCTCACTTGGCGGCGTCGCCGCGTTCTTTATCTCGGCGCTCGGCTACCTGGGCACGGCCTTTGTGGTGAGCCACATTGGCAACTATATCGATAAGAAGGTGAGGATCCTCCGATGAGCAAGCATTCCTCCCCTGCGCTTACCATGCGTGATGCGCTCTACGAGGCTCCCGGCCCCAAGATGCGCGTCAAGATTCGCATCGGCACCGCCATCTCGCTTGTTGCCGTCGCCGTGCTCTTCGCCCTCGTGTTGCAGCGCTTTTATGTGACCGGCCAGCTTTCGGTCCACTATTGGTATTTCTTTACGCACCTCACCACCTGGAAGTTCCTGCTTGCCGGCTTTGAGGGCACCGTTAAAGTCGCACTCACCGCCGGCGCCATCGCGCTGGTGCTGGGCTTAGCCCTTATGCTCGGCCGTACCAGCGACATTAAGCCGCTGCAGCTGGTCTGCCGCGTGCTCACGGATTTCTTCCGCGGCGTGCCGAGCCTGCTGTTCATCTACTTCTTCTTTTTGGTGCTGCCCCAGTACAAGATCGCACTGCCATCTTTTTGGATGCTCACGCTTCCCGTCGCGCTCGCCGCAGCCGGCGTACTTGCCGAGATCTTCCGCGCCGGCGTCAACGCCGTACCGCGCGGGCAGGTCGAGGCGGCCCAGGCGCTCGGTCTCTCCAAGGCTAAAACCACCTTTAAAATCGTATTGCCCCAAGCGATTCGGTTTATTATTCCGTCCTTGATCTCACAACTCGTAGTCGTGGTCAAGGACACCACCGTCGCCTATGTGGTGAGCTATCCCGACCTGATGCAAAATGCCCGCGTGCTCATTACCAACTACGACGCCCTCGTGTCGGTCTACCTGGTAATCGCGGTCATCTATATCCTCATCAACGTCGCGATTAACAAGGCCGCTGTCTACGTTTCGCACAAGACCGGCGCGACCATCATCCGCTAACGCTTTACCATTTCGAGTCATAAGGAGCCGAGCACCATGGCACAGAGCACCTCTTCCACCGGCAATCAGCCGCTGATCGAGCTCAGACACGTCGATAAGCACTATGGCGATCTGCACGTCCTCAACGACATCAATCTCTCGGTCGACCGCGGCGAGGTCGTCGTTGTGATCGGCCCCTCGGGCTCGGGCAAGTCGACCATGTGCCGCACCATCAACCGCCTGGAAACCATCGACTCGGGCGAGATCCTCATCGAGGGCGAGCCCCTGCCGCAGGAAGGCAAGGACCTTGCCCGCATGCGTGCCGAGCTGGGCATGGTGTTTCAGCAGTTCAACCTGTTCGCACATATGACGGTGCTGCAGAACGTCATGCTAGGGCCGGTCGACGTGCTGGGCGTGTCCAAGGAGGAGGCTCGTGAGCGCGCCATGGACCTGCTGAGCCGCGTGGGCGTGGCCGAGCAGGCCGACAAGGTACCCGCACAGCTCTCGGGCGGCCAGCAGCAGCGCGTGGCCATCGCCCGTTCACTCGCCATGCAGCCCAAGGCCATGCTTTTTGACGAGCCCACAAGTGCCCTCGATCCCGAAATGATCAACGAGGTGCTCGAGGTCATGGTCCGTCTGGCCCAGCAGGGCATGACGATGATCGTCATCACACACGAGATGAACTTTGCCCGCCGCGTAGCCGACCGCGTCGTCTTTATGGCCGACGGTCAGATCGTGGAAACCGGCACGCCCGACGAGTTCTTCGACCACCCCCAGACCAAGCGCGCCCAGGACTTCCTCAACTCCATCAAGGGCCACTAACCCAATTACCGCGCCCGCTCGTCATGTTCATCTGAATTCGAAAGTTATACCTATGATCGGAACCCGTACTTCATCGTCCTACGCCCCGCACGTCGACGTCGCCCCCGCCGACCGCCCACTCATCCTCGTCGCACCGCGCTGGGAAGAGGCAGAGCCGTTTTTAACCGAGATGCTCTCCCCCAACGAGGAAATCGCAAGTGTCTTTGTCGATGCCATCCTTGCCGCTGGCGGCCTGCCGCTGCAGATGTCCATCACCGAGGACATTGAGGTCATCCGTCATTACGTCGATATCGCCGACGGCATCGCCATCCCCGGCGGCCCCGACGTCAATCCCAAACGTTGGGGCGATGATCGACCCTACAATCCCACCCTCTGCTGCGAGATCCGCGATAGCTTTGAGTTTAAGCTGGTCGGCGAGGTACTCCACGCCAAAAAGCCGCTCTTTACCACCTGCCGCGGCACGCAGTTGCTCAATGTCGCCACCGGCGGCACCCTGTGCATGGACGTGCCGAGCCTGGGTGCGCGCGAGGGCCGCACGCAGTGGCGCCATACCCACGTGCTCAACGATCCCGTGCACCCCGTCGAGGTCGTGCCGGGCTCGCTGCTGGAGCGCGCGGTTGGCGGGCACAGGCTGATCCAGACCAACTCGGCACATCACTGCTGCGTCGACCGTCTGGGTAAAAGCACGCGCTTGGTCGCCAAGGCAACCGACGGCGTTCCCGAGTGCATCGAGGTCGAAGGCCAGCCATTCTGCCTGGGCGTGCAATGGCATCCTGAGTACACGTGGAAGACGCTCGAGACCGACTTTAACCTGTGGAAGTCGTTTGTCGAGGCGGCGGCCAAGGTAAAGCAGGCACGCTAGCTCGCGAACTGCACAACAGACAAGGGTGCCCCGCCGGCCACATGGTCCGGCGGGGCACCCTTTTACCTATATGTGGCCGGCACGCAGCCCAAGGCCCGCAAGCTCTTATTCAGCCGCTTCGCGCAGGGCCGACATCGTTGCCGCATATTGCTGCTGCAGCGCATGCATTCCCTCGCGAGCGCCGTCAACGGTATCGGCTCCGCGCAGCGCCTCGGTCACCACGACCGCCGGCTCGTACAGATTATCGAATCCCAGGTCCTGGCTCACGCCCTTGAGCGTGTGCGCCGCCATAAACGCACCTTCGGCGTCTCCCGCCGCCATGGCGGCCTCCAGCTTGTCCATGCTCTCGTCATCCAAAAACTTGAGGGCAAAGCGGCTAAGCATCTCCTCGCCCATCAGCCGAGCGCACGCATCTTCATAATTAGCGCCGATCTTCTCATACGCCTCACGCATGGAAATCATGGATTAAAACTCCTTTGGTCAAACTAAATCGTAGGAAACGCGACAACGTCGGCGGGGCGTGCCAACGTCTCGGCAATTTGGTCTTGCACCTCGAGCAAACAGTCGAGCAGCAACGGGTTAAAGGTGCCGCACTTACCGTCCAGGATCATCTTGATCGCCTCTTCGTGCGGGATAGCGTCCTTGTACACGCGCACGCTCGTCAGCGCATCGTACACGTCGGCCACCGAAACCACCTGTGCGGCAATGGGAATTTCGTCACCCTTAAGGCCATCGGGATAGCCCTTGCCGTCCCAGCGCTCGTGGTGCCAACGCGCAATCTGGTACGCATATTCCATAAGCGCATTACCGACGTGATGGCGGCCCAGCTCAAGCAGCATGTCGGCGCCGATCGTGGTATGCGTCTTCATAATCTCGAACTCCTCGGGCGTAAGGCGTCCGGGCTTGTTGAGAATCGCATCGTCTATCGACATCTTGCCGATATCGTGCAGAGCCGAAGCCAGGGCGATCGTGGAGCGTTCCTCATTGTCGAGGGAGATCGTGTCGCTACGCCGGACCAGACAGCCAAGCAGCAGCTCGGTCAGCTTCTCGATATTCGTAACGTGCCTGCCGCTCTCGCCGTTGCGAAGCTCCATGACGCCGGCCATGATGTCGATGAGCATGCGACTGTTCTTGACGCGCTCGTTGTACTGCTGGGACAGCAGGCTCGTCAGACGGCGCTGTTTGGCGTATAGGCGGATGGTGTTGCTTACACGGCGGCGCACGACACGGGAGTCAAACGGGCGGTTGATATAGTCCGAGGCGCCCAGCTCGTACGCGCGCAGAACCATATCATCGGAATCTTCGCTCGAAATCATGATGAAAGGCAGATTGTCGATACCCGATCGGCGCGACAGATCGGCCAGCACCTCAAAGCCGCTTATGCCCGGCATGACAATATCCAGCAGCACGAGCGACAACTCATCGCCATAGCGGTCGACCATGTCGAGCGCCGTACGACCGTTGGCGGCCTCGAGGATGCAATACTCGTCCTTGAGCATCTCGTTGAGAATGGCTCGGTTCATCTCGGAGTCATCGACAATAAGCACCAAAGGCTTTTCGCTTTGGAAGGCTTCGATGGAATCGGCGTCGGTCACGACCGTACCGGCTTTTGCCTTAGCGCGGCTCAATAACTGGACAGCGCGGCCAACTCCCTCATCGACCGTCTCGCCATGAATGCGAACACCGCCAACACATGCCGTCAAGCTCACGTACTCATGGCCCGGAACAATCGTGGCATGAACGGCATCGGACACCTGATGCAGGCGACGGGTGAAGTCATCGGAGGGAATATTGGGCATGACGACCACAAACTTGTCGCAGCCATAGCGTACAAGCTCGTCAGTCGAACGAATTCCGCTGCGTATGGCTGTCGCCACAGCACCGAGCGCAAGGTCGCCGGCATGACGGCCACACGTATCGTTGAAGACCCTAAAATCATCAAGGTCGATCACCGCAACGCCGGCATTCATGCGGGCGCTACGGAGCTTTTCCTCGTAATATCGGCGATTGCGCACACTCGTCAGCACGTCGGTGTAGACGAGGTCCTCTTCTGCAGCCTCTTGCTCATCGATCGGACGCACCATCAGCAGGACGTGAGGCTCGCCCTCGACCTTCAGAGGGCGCAGGCGAGCGCGGTACTCGGTACCGTCATTGAGCAGCTGCTCCGATACATCATCGGAACCTGCCAAGGCCTCAAGACTCGACTGACGCAGACAAGGGCAGCGATCGCCGGCGAACAAGCAGTTAGGCTCGCTCTTAATCTGATCGGCCGACAACAAACGCACCACGGGGTAGGTCTTCGCGACGCGGGCGACCTCGGCGGCAGCCTCCTCGTCGGTTAGATTGGCCTCGTGATTATTGAGCATATGGGGCCCTTTCGATAGTTTCGCTTGGTAGCGGTGGGTTCCAAATGCTACCAGAGTAGCACCTTGTCGATGCAGGTAAGCACGTGAATGTCGTACATTTTTATGAGTTGGCAGACGGTGCAATTGAAGCCGCAGACGTGAGGTTTTGAGCACATTTTTTAACACTGCCGAAACGTTTGCGGGTGAAGGCTGATTTGAATTTTACGGCTGCTAGAGCTCCAGGATGCCACGGACAGTCTGGGCAGCCGCTGCCGGGCGATCGCGCAGGCCGTTGTGCGCGCCGGGAACCATTACGAGCGGACAGTCCAAAAGCTCAGCCGCCATCCTCGTTCCCGCCTCGCGGGGCGTACCAATCGAGAGCTCACCCAGGAGCACGGCGGCCACCGTTTTCGACGCACGAACGCTATCCCAATCGGGAACGCAGGTCATAGTAATCCCGTATTCGTTTGCTATGAAACTACGGCCGTTGCGCAGGGCATGCTTGGCTTCTGCCTCGGTTAACTTGGGGGCCTCAGGGTCCGAATCGCCGATGGCGCCCAGGAAGGCCCGTAATGCCCTGGAGACCTTTCCCGCGGCGATCATCTCGAGCAAAACCGGGGCCGCACCCAGGCCAGCGCCCTCATCCGTCACGGCGGGTTCATGCAGAATCGCACGCGAGATTATGTCGGGGTTTGCACGGAGAAGCTCCAGGGCCACCAACGTACCGGCACTGTGCGCGAGCACGTTTGCCGGAGCGCCAATATGCTCGATAACGGCCTGCAGGTCGGCGGCTTGGGCGGCGAGGTCGTAGCGTCCGTCTGCAGCGTCGCCACTCTCACCGCAACCGCGGCGGTCGTAGGCAATGACGCGATGGTCACAGGCGAGCTCGCGGGCGATGGCGTCAAAAAAGACGCCGTCGACGCAGGCACCGTGCACGCACACCAAAGCGGGAGCATCAGGCGATACATCTGGGCCGGCATACTTGCGGCAGGCGATCGTGGTGCCCGCATTCTCGACCGTAAAATCCATGTTGTGCCCCCATCATCAACGCCCATCCAGTTGTACATCGGTACGGTTGGATGGACCCGCATTTCCTTACGCCTTGTTAACAGATTAACTGTACCCGACCCGATACCTTTCATGACGCGGCATCGAAGGCAGAGTTAAAAAACGAAACCTGCAAAGCACAAGCCCGGACCATACGTTGGAGCCGATGCTATGCTTAAGGTCAATTGTCTTGAGGAGCATATACCTATGTCTACGTTTTTGAATGCCAGTCCCATCTTTGGGCCCGTTCGCAGCCGTCGCCTTGGTCTCTCGCTCGGCGTCAACATGATGCCGGCCAGCGGCAAAATCTGCACGTTCGACTGCATCTACTGCGAGAACGGTCTCAACGCCGAGCGCCCCTGCCACGAGCCGTACAACACAGCTGCCGTGGTACTCGACGCGCTCGAGGCAAAGCTGCGCGAGATGGCAGCCGAGGGCGAGCTCCCCGATGTGATCACCTTCGCAGGCAACGGCGAGCCCACCGCCGCACCGGAGTTTCCGCAGGCCATCGCCGGCGCTGTCGCGCTGCGCGACGAGCTTGCCCCAAACTCCAAGATCGCCGTGCTCTCCAACGGCACGCGCGCCGACCGCCCCGAGGTGCACGACGCGCTCATGATGGTCGACGACAACATTCTTAAGCTCGATACCGTCGATCCGGCGTTTATCCAGCTGCTCGACCAACCCGTTGGCCCCTACGATGTGGAGCACCAGATTGAGACGTTCGCAAGCTTTGACGGTCATGTCATTATCCAGACGATCTTTTTGACCGGCAAGTATCAGGGCAAGCTCATCGACAACACCGGCGAGGAATACGTTGCCCCCTGGCTCGCGGCGCTCGAGCGCATTCGTCCACAGGAGGCGACCATCTACACGGTGGCGCGCGAGACACCGGTCGCCGGCCTTGCCAAAGCAGCACCCGACGTCCTCGACGCCATTGCCGCGCGTGTGCGCGCCCTCGGCATCCCCTGCCAGGTGAGCTACTAGCAAAAACCACACAGCAGCTAGCACCCGCCATCCCGCCCCATCAGTTGCGGTGATATAGTTCCTATTTGTGCTGTTAAACCGCTTAAATCGGAACTATATCACCGCAACTTTTATGGACGCGTGGGTGGGCTATACTAGCTGCGGATGAAAGGAAGTTAGCCATGTTTGACAACGGACCCGTGCCTGGCCGTAACGACGCTTGCTGGTGCGGCAGCGGCAAAAAATATAAGAAATGTCATAGCGCCTTTGATGAGCGCCTCGAGCGCCTGTGGGAAGAGGGCTGGGAGGTCCTGCCCCGCACGCTCTACAAGACGCCCGCCGATATCGAGGGCATCAAGCGCTCGGCAGCCATCAACGTGGGTGTGCTCGATTATGTGGGCGAGCATATCGCCGCAGGCATGACCACCAACCAGATCGACCAGATGATCTATGACTACACCGTCGAGCACGGCGGCACGCCGGCCGACCTCAACTACGAGGGCTACCCCAAGAGCGTGTGCACCTCGATCAACGACGTGGTCTGTCACGGCATCCCCTGCGATACGGACGTGCTGCACGAAGGTGACATCATCAACGTGGACTGCTCCACGATCTTGGACGGCTACTTTAGCGATTCGAGCCGCATGTTCTGCATCGGCGAGGTCTCTGCCGAGCGCCAGCGTCTTGTCGACGTCACCCGCGCCAGCGTGGTGGCGGGCCTGGCGGCCGTCAAGCCATGGCTGCCGCTGTCCGTTATGGCCGAGGCCGTACAAAAGACGGTCGAGGATGCCGGCTTTAGCGTGGTGCGCGAGTACGGCGGACACGGCATCGGCAAGGAGTTCCACGAGGACCCATTTGTGGGCTTTACCACCGAGGCACCCGATGTGGACACCATCATGGCTCCGGGCATGGTCTTTACCATCGAGCCCATGGTCAACGCCGGAGCGCCCGACATCAAGATTAGCAAGGGTGACGGTTGGTGCGTGCGCACCAAGGACGGCAGCGATTCGGCCCAGTGCGAGGTGCAGCTCGTGGTGACCGAGGACGGCTACGAGCTGCTCAGCTGGTAGTTGTGGATGCGCCGGATGCTGACGGGCACGCTCGTCTTGCATCCGGCGTTTTTATTTGAACGTTTTGCCTGATAAAACCTGTCAAAATTAACCTGTCCCTTTTTGGCAGGTCGAGCGGAGAGGACTGCTTGTGAACATCCTGGTTTTGCTGCCCGTCAATGACCGCCATCGCGCAATTCTTGAGTCGAGCGCTCCGGGCGAGGACTTTATCTACACGAGCTCCGACGCCGCCACGCGCGAGCAGGTCGCCGATGCCGACGTGATCTTGGGCAACATCGACCCTGACATGCTCACGGCATGCGAACATCTCCAGCTGTTGCAATTGCAGACCGCTGGCTATGACGATTACTTGGCCGCCGGCACCGTGCCGGCCGACGCCAAATTGTCTTGCTCGGTGGGCGCCTACGGCCAGGCCGTAAGCGAGCACATGTTTGCCATGGTCCTTTCCATGATGAAGCGCCTGCCCGGCTACCAGGACTTGCAGCGCGAGCATCGCTGGGAGGATTTGGGCCCGGTTACCTCGCTCAATAACGCCAACGTGCTGGTGCTGGGCGCGGGCGATATCGGCGGCCACTTTGCCACGCTCTGCCGCAGTATGGGTGCGCACGTCCGCGGCATCAAGCGCCATCCGCTCGTCTACCCCATTGTGTTTGAGGACATGGACGGCATGGATGCCCTGTCTGAGCGCCTGGCCGAAGCTGACATCGTCGCATCCTTTATGCCGAGCACACCCGAGACCCGCGGTCTGGCGAACGCCGAGTTCTTCGCCGCGATGAAGCCGGGCGCCCTCTTTGCCAACGGCGGCCGTGGCGATCTTGTGGTCGCTGACGACTTGGTTGCCGCTCTGGAGTCGGGACATCTCGCCGGTGCCGCGGTCGACGTCACCGACCCCGAGCCGCTACCCGAGACAAGCCCCCTGTGGGATGCGCCCAACATGCTCATCACGCCGCACGTCTCGGGCTGGTTCCACCTGGCCGCCACGCTCAACAATGTGGTCGACATCGCCGCGGAGAACCTGCGTCACCTGCAGGCCGGCGAGACCCTGCGCTGCTGGATCGAACACTAGGGTTCCGCCGTTCTAACGAACGGCGGACCGGTCGACGCTGCGAGCCCGCCGTTTGGCCAATCTGCCGTTCAATTTCAAAGGCGCGACCAGAAGGTCAGCGCCTTTTCATTTCACGGCACCTTGGCTCAAACGGCGGGCTCTCGCTGACTTTTGTTCGACCTGCGGGGTCTTCAAATTGCTAGAGCGTTGCTAAGTAATTCTTTGCGTCTTCTACGCTCATTGCTGCGACGGGTGCGTGTGAACAGAGTTTGGCATCGTTGGTGACCAGGAGATCTGCCTTTGCGCGCATTGCCGCAGCGATGATTAAATCGTCTTCGTAATCGCTATGGAGATTACGCTGCTTGCTCGCCATCCATATGTCACTCAGGTCGCAGGGTACCGGCGTGGCAAGTTGCGACAACACGTCGAGGCAATCCCATGCAAGTGATGTCGCCGCCACGGCGGCATCTTGGGATAGCGAGCCATGCTCGCGCCGATACCACGCCTTATGTTCACTCGAAATCAAATAGAACAGGTCTTTGGACGATGTCGCCGCATACATCAGCTCAGCCTGAGCCGTACACGCATCACGCAAAAACTCAATTGCCGCCGAACGACCGCGTCGTGAAGGGATGAAATAATCAAGCCAGACGTTGGTGTCAACCAAGATGCGCTTAGGATTCTCACTCATAGAGCCAGCTCATCTCCTCGCCATAGCGATCAGCATAGGCGTTCCGTTTGAGCTCTTCGTCGTCCGATGGCTGAGCCTTGACCATATCGATTCCTGACTCACGGCAAGCGGCAGCGAACAGCTTCGACCCCTGATCCATGAGCTCGAGCTTACGTTTGGCGGCCTTTTCGCGCTCGCGCTGTTCCGCCCGGGCACGACTGGGCAGCAGGATATCCTCGAGCGCACCGGGGCGATCGGCCAGCGACGTTGCAAGCTGCCAGAGCGCTCGCACCGCTTGGCTCGGCGTCATACCGGCCCTGGAGAGAGCGGCGTCCCCACTCCTTTTGAGATCGGCATCGAGACGCACGTTGATCTGAGCGGCTGTTGTGGTCATGACCCCTCCTTAATACTTTAAAATTATCATAAAACTCTATGGTAGATACGTAAAGCATGTATAGTATTTATTCGCATTAGCCGTACTCTGTACACAAAAAACCGCCGAGGCACGCTGCACCTCGGCGGCCACGTACCACCGATCTAGTTCGGTTTCACCCTTTGCATTCGCCCAGATAAAACCTGCCAAAATGAACCTGTCCCTTTTTGGCAGGTTTTAGAGCTCCACGCTTTCGGCTCCGTTGATGGTTAGGTCGCGCTCGTAGAAGGCGGTGAGGGCGCGGATGGCGTACATCACGTCGCGCACGCCGCCGGTCTCGTAGCTTGAGTGCATGGCAAGCTGCGGCAGGCCCACGTCCACGGCATGCATGCTCGCCTGCATATTGGACAGATTGCCAAGCGTAGAGCCGCCGGCCATGTCGCTCTTGTTGGCGAAGGCCTGCGTGGGCACGTCGGCGTCGTCGCAGATGGCCTGGAACACCGCGCGGCTAAAGGCATCGGTGCAGTAGTGCTGGTTGGCAGCTTCCTTGATAACGATGCCGCCGTTGAGCACGACCTGGTTGCGGGCATCGCACTTCTCGGCGTGGTTGGGATGCACGGCATGTGCATTGTCGCAGCTTACAAGCATCGAGGCGGCAAGGGCGCGATGATACGACTCGTCGTCAAAGCCCAGCGATCCGTTGATACGGCGCAGCGCATCGGCCAAGAACGTCGACATGGCGCCCTGCTTGGTCTCGGAGCCAACCTCCTCGTTATCGAAGCAGCAGAAGACCGAGACGTCGTGCGCGTTCTCGGCGCCCAAAAATGCCTGTAGCGAGGTATAGGCGCAGGCCAGATCATCAAGCTTGGGCGTCGAGATAAACTCGTCGGCCCAGCCCCAAATGCGCGCATCCTGACGATTGACCAGGAACAGGTCGCGACCCAGGATCTGCTCGGGCTCAACATCCAGCTCGTCGGCAATCAGGGCATCGAAGTCACCCTGCTTAAGCTCGCCAGCGCTGATGAGCGGGCACAGGTCGACGGCTCGGTTGGGAGCAAAGCCCTCGTTAACGCCGCGGTTCATGTGGATGGCAAGGCTCGGAATGATAGCGACCTCGCGCTCGGTGACAAGCAAACGACTCTCGATACGGTCGCCCTCGCGCACCAACACGCGGCCCGCGAGCGCCAGCGGGCGATCGAACCAGGTGTAGTCGATCATACCGCCGTAGGCCTCGGTGTTCAGGCACAGCGTCTCGCCCGCGCCGTCAAGCTCGGGCACGGCCTTGACCTTAAACGTCGGCGAATCGCTGTGCGACGCCGTCAGTTGAAAATGATAGTCGCCGGCAACGCCGTCCTCGCCCCACGTCGCGGCCAGGTCCTCGCCCACCTTAAAGGCAACAACGCTCGATGTGTTGCGCTGCGTGTAATAACGCCCGCCCGGCTCGATGTCCCACGCCGCGTTCTCGGGCAGGTAGGTAAAGCCCGCCTCGTCGAGCTCGGCCATAATGGTCGCCGCCGTATGGAACATGCTGGGACATGCCTCGATAAAGTCGATAAGGTCGTTGGCGGCCTCGATATCGTCGGCCGTCACGTGCACGCGCTCGGGCGTTTCCTGATCCGTCATGCTCTCCCCTTTCGCTAGGTTGATGGTCCCCTCCAGCATACCCCGCCACGCCAGCGCCGCACTCTTCATTCCGTGTTTAATCCCGCGCCGCTCACCAAGTTGAGCCATCATGCCCGCGCTCCTTTTGCGACAATTACGCTAACAGGACGAGAGGAGCCGTCATGAAGCCACGTAACATTGCCATCGCCTGCGGTGTCGCGGGCGTCGCCGTCGGCCTTGCCGCTGCCGCCGGCATCGTTTACCGCAAGCAAATCAAATCCGCTGCGTCGCTCAAACGCTTGACCGGCTACGCGGATGGCTATGACCTGTACGCAATCGACATCGCCTACGACTACGACCTCGACTGCATCATCGCCGCCGATGTGCGCGACGACCAGGCCTACATCGATGCTGTGGTGGCACAGGTGTTGCCCGGCGTGCCAGCACATGTCCAGGCGCCCCAGTTTGCCTGCAGCGCTTTTATCGCCGTAGATGCCGAAGGCCGCGTGCGCACCGGTCGCAATTACGACTTTAAGGACGACACCTCGGCGCTGCTGGTGCGCAATCACCCACGCGGCGGCTACGCCTCCATCGGGTTTGCCGCCCTTAACAACCTGGGCGCCAACACTCCGCTTGATTCCGTCGCCGGACGTGCCGCCGCACTCATGGGCCCGTTTGCCCAGCTCGACGGCATCAACGAATGTGGCGTGTCCATTGCCGTACTCACCCTGGATTCCAAACCCTGTGACCAGGACACGCAGCGCCCCGTCATCAATACCTCGCTCGCCATCCGCCTGGTGCTCGACCGTGCCGCCACCACGCAAGAAGCTGTCGACCTGCTTTCCGCCTACGACATGCACGCCATGGCAGGACGCGATTACCACTTCTTTATCAACGACGCCGCCGGTGACGCGCGGGTGGCGGAGTGGGATCCGCGCGATCCGGACCGCGCTTTCAAAGCGACTCCTGTACGCCAGGTTACGAACTTCTACGCCTGCTATGGTGACGAAGTGCTGCCCAACCAAAAGAATGGCGAGCTGGGCCATGGTAAAGAGCGCGCCGTCGCAATCGCCGATGTCCTTGACGCCCATGTCGGTACCCAGGACGAGGCAGTCGCTTGGAAGGCTCTACGCGCTGCGGCGCAAGAGCCCAATCCGGATGACATCACCAGCAACACGCAGTGGTCGGTCGTCTTTGACAACACCGAGCCCGCCGCCGCTATTACGCTGCGCCGCCACTGGGGCGACATCGACGCCTTTGTGCTGTAAGGAGCTGGCGCCGTCGTCCTTACGCTCGCCTGACGTTGCTTACATTTCTATACATTTGAGCTAACACGTTTTACCCCCGCATCAACAGTGTGCGGGGGTAAACTTATGCGCATGTTATAACTTGCCCGGAAGGATTCACCATGCTTAGAATCGGTCTTCTTACTAGTGGCGGCGACTGCCAGGCGCTCAACGCCACCATGCGCGGCATCGTCAAAACGCTTATGACCAATAGCGAAGAGCCTATCGAGATCTATGGTTTTGAGGACGGCTACCAGGGCCTTATCTACAGCAGGTTCCGCGTCATGACGCCCGCCGATTTTAGCGGCATCCTCACCCGCGGCGGCACCATTTTGGGCACGAGCCGCACGCCGTTCAAGCGCCTGAACATTCCCGAGGCCGACGGCGTCGAGAAGGTGCCCGCAATGGTCCACACCTATCACAAGTTGCAGCTCGACTGCCTGTTTATGCTGGGCGGTAACGGCTCCACCAAGACCGCCAACCGCCTGCGCGAAGAGGGCCTCAACGTTATTGCCCTGCCCAAGACCATCGATAACGACACCTGGGGCACCGAGATGACCTTTGGCTTTACGAGCGCCATCGACGTCGCCACCAAGTGCATCGACGACATCCACACCACCGCCTCGAGCCACGGGCGCGTGTTCGTTATCGAGATTATGGGCCACAAGGTTGGCTGGATCCCGCTGTATGCCGGCGTCGCGGGCGGCGCGGACGTCATCCTGATCCCCGAGATCCCCTACGACATGGACCAGGTCATCAAGACCATCGAGCATCGCATGGAAACCGGCAGCCGCTTTACCATCGTGGCCGTCGCCGAGGGCGCCATCTCCAAGGAGGACGCGGCGCTGTCCAAGAAGGAGTACAAGAAGAAGCTCGCCGAGCGCACGAGCCCGTCGATCGTCTACGACATCGCCAAGGAGATCGAGGCCAAGACCGGTCGCGAGACCCGCGTCGCCATCCCAGGTCACACGCAGCGCGGCGGCCAGCCCGACGCCCAGGACCGCATCTTTGCGACTCAGTGCGGCGTCGAGGCAGCGCTCGGCTGCCTGCGTGGCAAGTTTGGCTACATGATTGCCTTGCGCGACGGCAAGATGTGCCACATGCCGCTCGAGGAGGTCGCCGGCAAGCTCAAGTATGTCGACCCCCAGAGCGATCTGGTGCGCGAGGCCAAGGCGCTGGGCATCAGCTTCGGCGACGAATAGCCTCGGCCGAAACTGCTCTCATCGGAGGCCCCAGGGCTTACCTCCCAAATCGTCCTCGGACATGTCAGGACCCCGCTGCGCGCTTCGCGCGGCGGGGTCCTTCCGTCCTGCGGAAAGATTTGGGAGGTAAGCCCTGGGGCCTCCTGCGGTAACTAGGGAGGTCGAGGCTATTCGTCTTCTTGCTGTAGGTGCCTGGTCTGAAATTCAGTTGCGGTGGAATAGTTCCTGCTTAGCCCGCAAATGGCTGAATTTAGGAACTATTCCACCGCAACTTACTGAGTGGGAGCTCTTGGCTGCTATTTGCACTGACATTTGTCCTGAAATGGCTGGTCGTTAGGGGTTGCTACCGGTAGTTGCGGTAGGGTTGGGGCAGATTCTAACTAGAAATGGTGGTCGCTACCGGTTGTTCTCGGCATACTCAGCTCATTCGATTACGGTCACCACATGAAAGGAACTGTCATGGATCTTGCGATGGCGCAGCGGCTCGTTGATCGCCGCAAGGCCGCCGGGCTTTCTCAGGAGGCGCTTGCCGCCCAGCTGGGCGTGAGTCGTCAGGCTGTCAGTAAATGGGAGCGCAGCGAGTCCTCACCCGATACCGATAACCTTATTGCGCTCGCCGCGCTGTATGGCGTGTCGCTGGATGAGTTGTTGTATGGGGAAGCGGCTAGCGATGCCGATAGCTCAGAGGACGGCAGCGCCGAAACGATGGATGAGGCTAAAGAGGCCGAAGATTCTGCCGAGCACGCCGATTGCGGCGACAAACCACTTGTCGATATTTCCCTCGCGCGCGGCATCCACGTCATTGATCCCAATAAAGGCGAGGAAGTCCATGTTGGCTGGAACGGCATCCATGTGACCAACGAGCGCAAGGGCGAAGAGGTGCATGTGGGGCCGGACGGCGTGCATGTCGATACGCTTGAGGACGATGGACATAGCGTGCATACCAATGACGACGGCGCCGTCACCATCGACGGCGAGACGTTCTCCAGCTGGAAGGAAGCGCACGACAAGCTCGACCATCATGGCAAGCATTTCCACACCAAGGTCGGACGTACATGGAACAAATTCCCCTTCCCCGCGCTTGTCGCCCTCGCCTATCTGGTGCTCGGCATTGTCTACGGCACATGGGTTACGGGACTCTTCCTCGTCTTTTTGATTCCCGTCTACTACGCATTTGGCGACTTTATCGACCAACGCCACTTATCTAAGCTGATCGATGTCGTCTATTCAGTCAGTGCCGAGGCATGGTTCCTCTACATGTGGCTCTGCCTGGAACAACCCCATCCCGCCTGGGTAATCCTCATCACCATCCCGGTCGTAAAAGCACTCATGCGCTGGTGCCGCAAACAATGGAAGCATCGCGAGCGAGCCTAAACCATCGCAGCCCGACAGCAGCACCCAACTAGTACTCCCCCGCCCATCCCTCCTAAGTTGCGGTGATATAGTTCCGGTTTTAGCCTTGAGTAGTCGAATCTAGGAACTATTCCACCGCAACTTACGAATGATCGGAGCGGCTACAGCACAAACGTCGGCGTTCGTTTGATGGTCCGCCACAAAAAGGGGCTATCTACTACGTTTAACTCGATGGGGCCAACCATGACCGCCTTTTTCGAAAATCGACAGGCCTTCTACCTGCGGTTTTATTTTTCGTTTTCCCGGTATGGTTGAGGGTATCCAATTAAACGTAGTAGATAGGCCCGTTTTGTGGCATACAACCCATTCAAGCCCAATCTCGAAGGCTAAAGAGAGCCTCTCACCCACGCCTGCGGGCGAAAACCAAATAGAATGAAAGGCAAATGGAAAGCCCGTTTGACGAGCGGAGGACATATGCGCGACGTAGCCGAAAGCGACTGGAAGCTGTTTAAGAAAATGCTTCCTCAATGGCAAGAACGTTATATGGAAAAGCTCATCGGCCAGTACGTTGAGATGCTGAACGGCGACAGCGAAGCGTCCAGTAGATTTTGGGCACTAGAAGAGCGCCTCAATAGAGACAAGCTGTCCTCAGGCGTAATTGCAAACGATATTCGCCGCAGCACAATGCACCGCGAGATAGCCAATTTGCTTATCGACAGCGTGATCACCCTTGACGACCTTGACGGTTTTACCGAGGACATTAAGAGCTATGCGCAGCACTGGATTGGCCAGTAAGGGCACTGAGCGACAAATATCCCCAGCAAAACGGGCCAAACGCCGGGCCACCTAATGGTTGCCCGGCGTTTGGCCAGATAAAACCTGCCAAAATAAACCTGTCCCTTTTTGGCAGGTTACTCGGCGCTCTTGAGGGCGCCGACCATGTCGATCCTATTGAGGGTGCGATTGGTAGTGAGGTTGACGATAAACGTAAAGACAAAGGAAAGCACTACGGCGAGCACATAACTCAGCGGCTGGACCTCAACGTCAAAGTAGAGCGACGGCATCTGCAGAATGTACGTAAAGCTCTCGGCCAGCAAGCTACCCAGCGGCACGCCCAGCGCGGCGCCAATTGCCGTGAGGATTAACGTCTCCTTGTTGACGTAGTGGTGCACCTCGCCACGGCGGAAGCCCAGCACCTTAATGGTCGCCAGCTCGCGCTCGCGCTCGGAGATATTCGTGTTGGACAGTGTAAACACAACCACAAACGACAGGCACGCCGCCATAAAGGTCACGAGCGCCACGACCGAATTGATAATCGTAAAGTTCGCATCAGCGTTCGCCTGATGCTCGGCCGTACTCGAAATCGTAAGCCAGCCGTCACTCTTAATCTTCTTGCTAAAAGCAATCTGGTCGGCCGACGAGCCCTTCAGCAACGCAAGGACACCGTTAAGGCGCGCGCTTCGACCGAACGCGCGCTCATAGGTGCCCTGCGTCATATAGAGTGTGTTGCCAAGATAGTTGAGCGAAATGTCGCTGACTTTGACCTTGGCAGCATTGAGCGACGAATCCTGGACGTGCGCCGTATCACCCGGCTGAATCCCCAGAGCCAGCTGTGAACTCTTGCTCAGATACACATCTCCGTCACGCAAAGACAGCGACTCTTTGGACTCGTCCTCAAGGCGCACGTAGTCGTCCAGATCGTTCACGCGGTCATCGGGCACCACGATTAACAGCACTGTCTCGCTTTTGCCGCCAAATGTAAAGGTGACGTTATCGGTCGTAATCGGCAGCGTCGAAGTCACGGTCACACCGGAATCCTTGACCGCGCTTCGCTCGTCGAGCGCCGCGCACGTCTGCGTAAAGTCGTCGGGATTGGCGACCGCCAGCAAGTCGTAGCGCGTGATATGCCCGTACTGTTTGGGCGAAAGCGATATCGACGTATCACGGATGCCCAGAGCGCAGATCACGAGCGCCGTGCAGCCGGCGATACCAAAGATGGTCATAAGGGCACGCTTTTTGTAGCGGAACAGGTTACGCGCCGCCACCTTGTTCAAAAAGCCCATACGGTGCCAGATAAAGCCGATGCGCTCAAGCAAAATGCGCGAGCCGGCACGCGGGGCCTTGGGACGCATGAGCGAGGCTGGGGTCTCGGCCATCTCGTGGCGGCAGGCGATAATCGTGGCGCCCACCACGCCCACGGCAAACAGCGCCACCGAGACGATTGAGGACACGATGTCGTACGAAAGCAGCATCTGGGGCAGTGAGTACATGTCGTCGAACACCGTGAACAGGAACAGTGGTAGGCCCACAAATCCGACAATGTTGCCAAGCACGCCACCGATCAGACAAGCCCACAGTGAATAGTTCACGTATTTGGACAGGATACGCCCGCGTGAATAGCCGAGCGCCTTGTACAGACCAATGAGCGTGCGCTCCTCCTCGACCATGCGCGTGGCGGTGGTGAGGCTGATGAGCACGGCGACGACAAAGAAGATGAATGGGAAAACCGTGGCGATGGCTTCGATCGAAGAGCTGTCGCTCTCCACGCTCGAGTAGCTTGTGATGCTATCGCGGTCCTGGATGTACCAAGTGCATTCGCCCAGATCGGAAAGCTCGGTACGGGCATCGGCAAATTGCTGGTCGGCGGCTGCGCGGCGCTGGTTCAAATCGGCCTGTGCCTGAACGCGCTCCTCGCTGCCCTCGGCCATGCGATTGATGTTGTCCTGCTCTATCCCAAAGAGCATATTCGTCTGGCGCTCAGCCGCATCCAAGCTTGCCGGCGTGTCGACCGTCAGTTCCTGAACACGCGCCTTCTCGCGCTCATCGCGGATCTCCTCGATATTACTCTTGACCTCGTTGATCTTTGTCGTGTAGGCATCGGAATAGGAGTTGAGGCTCTTGGCTCCCTCAACAATCACGTGGACGGCGGAGTAGGAGGAAGATGTCGCGGCATCCTCGCTCACATAGAACTTATAGTCCGCAGCCGAAGCAGCGCGAAAGTCGTTGACGGTCGAGTCGGAGCTCACATCGGTGGGATCGAGGACCTCGGCCGTAATGGTGTAATCGCCCGCGGCAAACTGGTCCTTGGCGCTTTGGTTCGACGAGCTAGCGTCATTGGCGGCAAAGCTCACGGTATCGCCGAGCTTTTTGCCCGAAGCCTTCAGGAACTTCGATGTCACCGCAACCTCACCGGCACTCTCGGGCAAATCGCCGCTCACCAGCACCGGCTGATCGATATTCTCCTTGGAAAGGCTCTGCACGACCACGCGCTCGCGCGTTGTGCCCACGGCGGTGTAGGCGGTCTCGGTGTAGATGCCCTCGGCCGTCTCGACGCCGTCGACCTCTTGGATAGCCGCAAGATCGTCGCGTGTAAGGCCATAGGTCGACTGCACGTTAATGTCATAGACACTCTGCTGGTCAAAGTAGGCGTCAACCGAATCGCGCAGATCCTCGCAGCCCGCCTTAAGGCCGCACATCACGCTCACGCCAAGCGCGGTGATGACCACGATTGACAAGAAGCGCTTAAGACTGCCTCGGATTGTGCGGTAGATGCCACGGCGAAAAACCGTCGGGACCATATCGTTTGAGCTTTGGGCAGTGCGGTAGGTCGCGAACTCCCCGTCGTGGCCTGCGTGCTCCGTATCGTGGTTTTGGCTGTTTTGGCGATCTTGGTCCATGGGCGCTACCACTCGATCGTCTCGATAGGCACGGGATTTTGCTGGACCGTCTCGCTCTCCACGCGGCCGCTCTTAAAGCGGATCAGGCGATCTGCCATGGGCGCCAGCGCGGAGTTGTGGGTGATGATAATGACCGTGATGCCCTGCTTGCGGCAGGTGTCCTGCAGCAACTGCAAAATCTGCTTACCGGTTTTGTAGTCGAGTGCGCCCGTGGGCTCGTCGCACAAAAGCAGCTTGGGGTTCTTGGCCAGTGCGCGTGCAATGGACACACGCTGCTGCTCGCCGCCCGAAAGCTGCGCCGGAAAGTTGGCGAGGCGCTCACCCAGGCCAACCTGGCAAAGCGTTTGCTCGGCATCGAGCGAATCGGGGCAAATCTGCGCCGCAAGCTCGACATTTTCGAGCGCCGTCAGGTTGGGGACCAGATTGTAGAACTGGAAGACAAAGCCGACGTCGGCACGGCGGTATTCCACGAGCTGCGCCTCGTTGGCGGAGCTCACGTCGCGCCCGTCCACCGTCACGGTGCCGGAGGTTACCGTATCCATGCCGCCCAGGATGTTGAGCGCCGTGGTCTTGCCGGCACCCGAGGCGCCCAGGATAATGGCGAGCTCACCGCGCTCAACGGTAAAGCTCGCGCCGTCGAGCGCGTGAATGCGGGCATCGCCCTCGCCGTACGCCTTGATGACGTCTTTGAATTCGATATAAGCCATCGATTAATTCCCATCTGGTCGGATAACTCCTTAGTATTACCCATTTCGCACCGACCAAAAAGGGACAGGTTTATTTTGGTAGGTTTTAGAGGCGGACAGTGAAGGTGATCTGACGATCGTGGCCAAATACGGTAGCGGAGCCGCCATGGGCTTCGGCGATGGCACGCACCACGGATAGGCCCACGCCCGAGCCGCCCGTCTTGGAGCTGCGCGATACGTCTGCACGGTAGAAGCGGTCGAACAATCGATCCAAGTCGCCTTCGGGTAGCTCGTCCACGGCATTCGATACGACAAGTTCGGCCGAACCTTTGCCTGCACCGCATGAAACGGCACGCAGGCTTAGCTCGATCACGCTATCCTCGCTCGCATAGCGCGTGGCGTTGTCCAGCAGCAGCTCAACAACCTGCGCCACCGCCGCGGCATCGGCATGGACCCGCACACCGCTCGCGATTGACGTCGACAGCCGCTTTCCGCGCGAAACCGCCACCGATTCAAACGGCGCCGCCGCCTTGTCCACGGCCTCCGAAAGATCGATCGATGTCATGGTAAAGCCGGCCGAACCCTCGTCCATACGCGCCAGGAACACCAGACGCTCCGTCAGCGCCGTCAGTCGCGCGACCTGCTCGTGAATGCTCTGCGTCCACTCGCTCTCGCCGCTCTCAATTTCCTGTACCTCGTTAGCGGCGTCGATCACGGCCAACGGCGTCTTGATCTCGTGGCTTGCATCGGTAATAAAGCGCTTTTGCTTGCTGTAGCTCTCGACCATCGGTCGAATCACCGCGCCCGAGGCACCCGTCACAATTGCCAGCACCGCCAGCCAGCCAATGCAACTGATCGCCACGCTCGCGCTCAAAAACGAATGAAAGCTTGCAAGCTCACGCGAGCAGTCCACGAACACATAGGTGGTCTCGTCGCCCTGAACCGTAACCGTATAGCGGTAGTTACCAGAAAAGCCCGAGGTCCAACCTTTGGAATATAGTCCTGCCGCGATGCGTGCAGCACGCTTGGCGCCCACCGCGGCAATGCGGGCCGTGTTGACATCGGTCACCTGCCCACCGGCAATCGATACCGTAAAGTAGCGCGTGTCGAAGGGAGACTCCGCCGTCATGCCTTCGAAGTGCCTGATGCGAACGCCCGCTTGGCTATCGCCGGCATCCTTGCCATTAGCGGGATCGTCTTTAGGCTCGTCCCCCCAATCGAAACCGTCCTTGCCCGCCAGGATATAGTCCAGGCGAGCATCGGCCATCTTGCAGACATGCGAGTAGTTGACGACGTTGATGCCGGCGATGATGAGCGTGAGTACCACGGTCACGGCGCCCATGGCAACGAGGATGAACTTGCGACGCAGGCGGCGGCCCAATGCGTCAACAGAATTTGCCCGCCCCGTACTACTCGAGGCGGCGTGAAACCGCTCCGTCATGCGTTTGCACCACGCGCGTACGCTCACGCCCGCTCGCCTTCCTCGACAACCTCGAGCGAATAGCCCTGGTTGCGCGACGCGCGAATGGCAACGTTGGCACCAAGCGCCGTCAGCTTTTTGCGCAGGTACGAGATATAGACCCACACCACGTTGGCGCCTTCGGGCGCGTCCTCACCCCAAACCTCGAGCATCAGACGCTCGGTAGGCATACGCGTGCCGGCGTTGCGCATAAAGAGCTCCATAAGCTGAAACTCACGATTAGCCAGATGCTCCTCGCCCAAAGGCCCAACGAGTGTGCAAGCCGCCGTGTCGAGACGCACGTTGCCCACGCTGAGCGTCGTAGCGTCAATCGCCGTGGCAGCGCGCGTCATGGCACGAATGCGTGCGAGCAGTTCCTTGGCGGCAAACGGCTTGGTCAGGTAATCGTTGGCACCGGCATCCAGGCCCTCGACCTTATCGGACACCTCGCTTTTTGCCGTGAGCATGATGATGGGCAGGCGTTTGCCGGCCTCACGCGTGCGCTTGAGAACCTCGATACCGTCCATGCCGGGCATCATGATGTCCAGGATTGCGGCGTCATAGTCGTTGGCGAGTAGATATTCGAGTGCCGTCAGGCCGTCGAGCGCGGTGTCGACCTCGTAGTCGCTATGTTGAAGAATCGCGGTAAGGGCGCGGGAGAGGCCGGGTTCGTCCTCGGCAAGCATCAGCTTCATAGTTGTTCCTTTGGCGCACGGCTATACAGATTTCGATACTGCCGATAATAGCGCACCGTCAGCCGCCTTAGTGCAGCCTTAGCTGCTCGACCTGCGCGTTTTCAAATACGCAGGATATGGCTTAGCCAAACTTAAGGCGCATATGCCGAGCGCTTGGACGCATGCCGGCCGCGAAAGGACGGCGACTCGTTCTTTCAGGGCGTCTTGGCTATGCAAAGTGCTCGAACGTTATTCCTCGTACGCGCCCTCAAGCCGAAGCAGCCACTCCTTGCGGTCAAGCCCGCCGGCATATCCGTTAAGCGAGCCGTCGGCGGCAACCACGCGATGGCACGGCACGATAATCGAAATGGGATTGCGGGCGACCGCAGCCCCCACCGCACGAGGAGACACAACGGGAGCCTCGTTTCCCGGCACACGATGCCGAGCTGCAATACGCTGGGCAATCTCACCATACGTAGCGACCTCGCCACGCGGGATAGAAAGCAGCTCAAACCAAACCTCGCGCTGAAACGCCGTACCAATCATATGCAACGGCGGCGTAAACCGAGGCTCCTGCCCCGCAAAATAAGCATTCAGCCAAGCCCACGAACGCTCAAGCACCGAAGAAGCCGCGCCATTTGCCGGACTCACCGGCGACATGCCGCCAGCACCAGAAACCGCATCGGCGCCTTCAACATGTTCGGGATCTTCTTTGAGAAGCGTGGAGCCAAAGTGCTCCTGCCCCTCAAACCAAAGCCCCGTCAAACCGCGGCCATCAGCGGCAAGCAGGATTTCGCCCAAAGGCGAAGCAAACGTCGTCGTGACCACCAGCGGCTCCCTTCAAAACTCCGCAACATAATACCGCGAATTGTGCAGACAACCCCGCAGATACGTCTGGGCGGGCTCGCAATTGCTTAAGCGAGGCTGTTTTCCCCAATCAAGCGAAGAAGACGCAGGGCTTCGACGCCAGAGAGGTACCTCTATCAGCTGAGCTCTAATACTTTCCCGAGAAGTGAACGAGTAAAAACGAAGCCCCGGAGCATCCACGCCTTTAGACCGCAAAACCGCAGGATTCGCACAGCAAAACCTCAGGAAATAGCGGTCAAAAAATGCCAATGCTTCGGGGGTCAAAATAAGGTCGTTCACTTCTCGGGAAAGTATTAGACCCCGATTCGCACCAGCCCCAAAGTCACCTCAGGCAGCAGGCGCGAACGCGCCGCAGCTGCCGGACACGCCCCGCAGTCCCCCAAGGCGGCAGGCGCGAAGCGCCGAGGCCGCCGCCGGGAGCAGGGCCCGTAGCTCTGCTGCTGCCGGTTCGATGACGCTTTCGTCCCGCTCGTCGAGCAGGCTGACGCGGGGCACTTCCAGCGTCACATACCGCCCGCGGGGCCGCTCCAGCCCTTCCCGCGCGATCTCCACCCGCGTCACGGTCACGCCGCCGCGTTTGGCCGTGGCCACCCGCACACCGGCAGGCAGGGCGTCCTCCGGGGCGTGGTAGAGCTCGTCCGCAAGGTCGGTATAACGCATTTTCATCCCACTTTTCTGTCTGAAGTCCGCTTTCGGGGCCGTTTTGGCCCGATAACACAGCTTCAGTATGGGATTTTGAAAACTTTTCTAAACAAAAATCGAAAAAAGGCTTGCGCTGGTACGGCAAATATGGTATCATAAGGTGCGCTGTTATAGGTAGCCAAGGAGGTG
>OLOP01000354.1_pt1 | contig 36581 bp, 33 predicted proteins | sample 1672381 | NCBI WGS metagenome assembly OLOP01 (sample SAMEA3136678, study PRJEB25190) | human gut metagenome | biome: human gut; feature: human-associated habitat; material: faeces | place: Austria | collected 2013 | reverse complement strand
AGCCTACTTTATCACATCACATGAAAATATTGGTTGACTGTGGGATTGTAAATGATCGTAAGGAAGGCAAGCGGCATTATTATTCTCTGAACAAAAAAGTAATAAGAGAGGCAAGTTCATTTGTTGAAGCTTTGGGAAGGTAGGAAATGAAAGAAGAATGTATTATATGTAAAGCACCACTTATATATCTTGAAAAAGATGAAATGATGGAGTGTGTGTTATGCCATAAAAAGGAATTAAGCAAAACTAGATGTGAGCAGGGTCATTATGTATGTAATGAATGCCATACAAAAGGAATGGGTGTAATTATAGACATATGTCTTAGTGAAACATCTAAGAATCCGATAGAAATTATAAGAAGAATGATGGCGCAGCCATTCTGTCATATGCATGGACCAGAGCATCATGTTATGGTTGGTTCAGCGCTTCTTACCGCATATAAAAATGCAGGTGGTGAGATTGATTTGCCGGAAGCTCTGCTTGAAATGATGAATAGAGGAAAAGCTGTTCCAGGCGGTGTATGTGGATTCTGGGGTGCTTGTGGCGCCGGAATTAGTACAGGAATGTTTATATCAATAATCTCAGGAGCGACTCCACTTAAAAATGAACCTTGGGGTCTGGCTAATAAAATGACTTCCAAGGCACTTGACGCAATCGGGAGCATTGGTGGACCAAGATGTTGTAAAAGAGATTCTTATATGGCCATAATCTCAGCGATTGACTATGTGGCAGAGAATTTCAATATACAAATGGAAAAGCCTGTTATAAAGTGTATTCATTCTGATAAGAACAACCAATGTATTAAGGAGAGGTGCCCATTTCATGAATAAGAAAAAAGTCGCATTTATCTGTGTTCATAATTCATGCCGTAGTCAGATTGCAGAGGTATGCAGGTAGATAAAATAATTATCTACCTCCTACCCGATTTTAGAAATTAAGAAAGTTCTGCCACATTCTTGTAGCCCAGATGGAATTAATCATCAATGTCGTATTTGTTTTCCAGCGCTTCTTCTGCTAATTCCAGTTCATCTTCCAGTTTTTCAATCGCGCGTTCTCTCGCTTTGTATGTCTCGAAGCTAATCTCTTTCATCTGGTAAGCATACTCAAATTCATCATCAAGTTTATCCAGTTCGTCATCAACTGCGTCTACCTGTTTTTTCAAAGCGTAGAATTGTTCGTGATTCTCAGTTGCATTTGTAGATCTTTTTGCATTGTTTACACTTTTTGTTATATTACGGATATCGTTTTCATAAGAAGAGAAATCATAATCCTTTTCGTTCACATTCTCTACTGCGTTTTCTGTGTTACTGATGTTATCATCATCGTCATCTGTATTTGATGTTACAACTTCCTGTGTCTTAATTTCTACATCTTCTGCTGCTCCATTATTGGATGAAGTGCATCCTGTAAAAGCAAATATTAATGTGAGAGATAATAAAACTACTAATATTTTTTTCATAACGTGTTCTCCTTCCGTCTCTTGGATGTTTTGTTTTTGCTGTTATATGTATCATATAGGGGGAAGATTAAAAAAAGATTAAAACAAATAGTAATTTCAAAAAATGAAAAAAAGGACTCTAGCACACGAAAATGATTGGTATTATAATAATTACATTATGAGATTACTGATTGTAGAAGACGAGAATGATTTAAGAAACATTGTCAAAAAAAGGCTTGTCAAGGAACATTACAGTGTAGATGCCTGTGGGGATGGTCTGGAAGCGATGGATTATATCGATATGACTTCCTACGATGGTATTATTCTTGATATCATGTTGCCGGGAAAGGATGGATATGAAATCTTAAGAGAATTAAGGCGACGAGAAGATGATACACCGGTTCTGTTACTGACAGCAAAAGACAGCATTGAAGACCGCGTCAAAGGACTGGATCTTGGTGCCGATGATTACCTGATCAAACCATTTGCATTTGAAGAACTGCTTGCAAGAATCCGTGTCATGATGCGTAGAAAGCCACAATTTACATCCAATCAACTAAAAATAGCAGATCTTATTCTGGATCGTGACACAAGAAAGGTTACAAGAGCCGGAAATGAAATTGATCTTTCTGCAAAAGAATTTATGGTTCTGGAATGTCTTATGCGCAACAAAAATATCGTAATGACAAGACAGCAGATTGAACAGAATGCGTGGGACTTTGATTTTGAAGGTGGTTCCAATGTGATCGACGTATACATTCGTTATTTGCGAAAAAAAATCGATGCACAATATGAACAAAAACTCATCCACACTGTTCGCGGTGTCGGATATGTAATGAGGGAAAACGAATGAAACAGCTGACGATCAAGAAAAAAATTACGCTATGGTACACCGGAATCATTGCCGTAGTTCTTGGGACTATTTTAGTTCTCGTCCTTCTTTTTGTGGATAAGGTTGGAATTTCTGCGACAGAAGAAGAAATCAGTGCCGCAGTGACTGGTTTCTCTTCAAATATTAATTTTCAGGATGATTCCTTTTATCTTGACGGCGATACCGAATTTTACGATGACGGTATTATGTTTTGTATTTATGACAAAAACGGACGCTTACTTTATGGAACGATTCCAACCCAATTTCCAGAAGAAACTATCCTCAAGTCGAATACACCGCGAATGATAACCGGATCAAATCGAAAATGGATGATATATGACAGCGTTTACACTTACGGTGATGATGAGGAAATGTGGGTACGAGGAATTACCTCCGTACATTCTATAGAACTTTTCATGCAGACATCCGAGAAAATGCTGTTGATTGTATTCCCATTACTCATTATTCTGATCGGAGCCATCGGATATTTTATGATCAAGCGGGCATTGAGACAGGTGGATCTTATCTGCGATGAAGTTGAAAACATCAGCAATGGAAAAGATCTTTCCAAACGATTGTCTCTGCCAAAAGCAAAAGATGAATTATACGAATTGTCGGAGAAATTTAACGAAATGTTCGAGCGCTTGGAATTTTCGTTTGAGAAGGAACGTCAATTCACATCAGACGTATCCCATGAACTGCGGACTCCCGTTGCTGTTATCATTTCCCAGTGTGAGTACTTATTGGAAAATGAAAACTTATCTGCGGAAGATAAGGAAGAGATTGCAGTCATCTTAAGGCAGGCAAAACGAATGTCAAAGCTGACAAGCGAAATGTTAATGATCGCCAGAAACGAACAGGATGAGCAGCATCTGATGGAAAAACTGGATTTTGGATTATTAAGCGAACTTGTAATAGAAGAACTGCAGACAAAAGCACAGGAAAAAAATATTGAGATTACCCTGCAAAAGCAGGACGACTTATTTATGAACGGCGACCAGACATTGATTTTGCGTATGATGATGAATTTAATAACCAATGCCATCAATTACGGAAAAACAAATGGACATATCCATGTTATCCTGAAGGTCGAAAATGACCAGATTGTCGGTGAAGTGAAAGATGATGGTATTGGAATAAGTGAGGAACACCTGGACAGAATCTGGGAGCGTTTCTATCGCATAGACAAAAGCCGTTCCAGAGAAAATGGCGGTACCGGACTCGGCCTTTCTATGGTGCGCTGGATTGTAAATCTCCACAATGGAACCATTCACGTCGAAAGTATCGAAGGTATCGGAACGAGTTTTATTTTCCGATTTCCGAAAATATAAGGGGCTATCGCTGTATATCCAATTTCTTTTTACCAAAGAGAAGGGTTCATTATTCAATGTGAAGGTTTGGATGAAGCTACTGGTGAAAAAGAAAGGCCCGTATCCGTTCTGGATATGAGCCTTGCAAGAATTGGTGAATTGTAATCCTTGCTTTATGGAATGGAATTTTCTGATGTGTCAGTTTCTCGATTATAGTTGCGACACTGTCATATGGAGCGATTCCCATATCTGCGACCATATATAATGCCACTCCCATAGATGCCATCAGCTGAGCAAGCAGCAGTGCAAGGATACGCAGTGGCAGATTCATCTGAATCTGCACTACATCATTCGCTACATAACAAATAAAGTCTGCAATGTATCCGACAAGAATGCAAAGAAAGTAATCAAGAGTATGTTTAAAAATGTGGCAGACGGGAAAGACGTTGTTGTAACATTTCAGAATTAGAAGAAAATTAGATGAGAAGAGGCAAATTGTAGTAATTGGCATTTTATGAGCCGAAAAAGTATGTTATAATTGATGATTGAGAATAATTAACAAAAGGGAAATGGGTATGAAAAAAAAGGAAATAAATTATCAATTACTGATAAGAAGAATATGTCTTATCGTACTTGATATCATATGTATTATCGCAGCATCAATTCTGGCATTACTGACACGTTTTGAGTTCGATTTCAGCCAGATTCCGAAAGAATTCTTAAAAGTAATCTATAAATACGGACCATTCACCATAGTCATAACATTAATTATATTTTCACTTTTCCGTATCTACAGTAGTTTATGGGAGTACGCAGGGATTGAAGAAGTATTCAGTCTGATCGCAGCCTGTCTTGCGGCGGCCGTAGCGAAGATTGTCATCATCTTATTTACATGGAGCGTTATGCCAAGAAGCTGGTATGTACTGGATACAATTTATCTGATGATCCTGATCGGGGCAACAAGAGTATCTTACCGACTGATACGTCTGCGCAGACAGAACCGTACATTCCCATGGTCAAAGAGAAAGAAAGTCATGATCATCGGCGGAGGAGAGGCCGGAAGAAGTCTGATCACAGAGATCCAGAACAGTAAATATCTGGATCAGAAGGTTGTCTGTATCATAGACGATGATCCGTATAAGATCGGAAGATATATTAAGGGAGTCAAGGTTGTCGGTAATCGGAACAGTATTAAGAAAAGCGTCAAGAAATACAATGTCCAGCAGATCATCCTGACGATACCATCGGCAAATGCAGCAAAGATCAGACCAATCGTGGAGATCTGTCAGGATACAAACTGTGAACTTATGATCCTGCCGGGAGTATATCAGCTGGTCAACGGAGAGGTCAAGGCAAGTAAACTGCGTCCGGTGAATATTGATGACCTTCTGGGAAGAGATGAAGTCCATGTCAATCTGAACGAGGTCATGGATTATGTATCAGGAAGAGTGATCATGGTAACCGGCGGCGGAGGTTCGATCGGAAGTGAATTATGCAGACAGATCGCAAAGCACAGCCCGAAACAGCTGATCATCTTCGACATCTATGAGAACAATGCATATGATATCCAGCAGGAATTGTTAAGGGAACAGCCGAAGCTTGACCTGGTGGTGCTGATCGGTTCTGTACGTGATGAGAACCGTATCAACAGTATCTTCGAACAGTACCGTCCGGAGATCATCTATCATGCGGCAGCACATAAGCACGTGCCGCTTATGGAGGGCAGCCCGAACGAGGCTATCAAGAATAATGTCCTCGGAACTTATAATATGGTCAGAATGGCAGATAAATGGAATGCTAAGAGATTTGTACAGATATCTACAGATAAGGCTGTCAACCCAACGAATATCATGGGAGCTTCCAAGAGAATCTGTGAGATGATCATACAGACTTATAATAAAGAATCGAACACAGAATATGTAGCAGTGCGGTTCGGTAATGTACTTGGAAGTAACGGAAGTGTTATTCCGTTATTTAAAAAACAGATTGCAGAAGGAGGACCGGTAACCGTCACACATCCGGAGATCATCCGCTACTTTATGACGATTCCGGAAGCGGTATCACTGGTACTTCAGGCAGGTGCCTATGCCAAAGGCGGAGAGATCTTCGTCCTGGATATGGGAGAACCGGTAAAGATCCTTGATCTTGCAAGGAATATGATCCGGCTGTCAGGCTATAAAGTCGATCAGGATATCAAGATTGAATTCACGGGACTGCGTCCGGGAGAAAAATTATACGAAGAACTTCTGATGGACGAAGAAGGTATGACGGATACACCGAATAAGCTGATACATATCGGACATCCGATCGATGTAGATGAAGTCAAGCTCGCACATGCACTCAGAGTCCTTGAGAGCGCAGCACAGAATGAGACCGATGATATGCGTCTGATCGTGGAAAGCATCGTTCCGACCTATCATCCAAAATTAAATAAATCAACACAATAGAACCAGAGAATACAGGAGGCATAACAGATATGTTCAAAGAGGATCATTTGTCTTTCAGACAAAGGAAATATATGAAGGTTAAGAACATAATAGGAAGAGCTCTTGGAGGGATCGGTCTGGTGGTATTATCACCCGTCTATCTGGCAATTATTGTGGCAATCAAGAAAGAAGACGGGATCACAGCTCCTGTCTTTTTTTCGCAGAAAAGAGTAGGAATCCATAAGGAATATTTTAACCTGTACAAATTCCGCTCCATGCGCACAGATACGCCGCACGATAAGCCGACACACCTTCTGGAGAACCCGGATCAGTACATAACAAAAGTAGGACGTTTCCTGCGAAAATCATCATTAGATGAACTTCCGCAGCTTTGGAATATTGCCAGAGGAGATATGGCCGTGATCGGACCGAGACCGGCACTGTGGAATCAGGATGACCTGATCGCAGAACGTGACAAGTACGGGGCTAATGATGTAAAACCGGGACTTACCGGATGGGCACAGATCAACGGAAGAGATGAACTTGAGATCCCTGTCAAAGCCAGACTGGACGGCGAGTATGTAAAAAAGATGGGGCCGCTTATGGATATCCGTTGCTTTATCGGAACGGTATTCTCCGTGCTTCGAAGTGACGGAGTCGTAGAAGGCGGAACCGGAGCAAAGAAGAAACTTATGGTCATCACCAATCATTCTTATATGCTGTGGCAGTTCAGAAGAGAATTGATCGGGAAACTTATGGAAGATTATGATGTGATCATCAGCACACCATTCGTAGGGCATGAGGATGATTTTAAAGCAATGGGATGTACGATGATCGAGACGGATGTGGACCGCCGTGGAATCAACCCGAAGACGGATATGAAGCTGTATCTGACCTACCGCCGGTTATTAAAAGAACATCACCCGGATATGGTAGTTACCTATTCGATCAAGCCTAATGTATATGCAGGATATGCCTGCCGACAGATGCGGATCCCATATTGTGTCAACGTACAGGGACTCGGAACTGCATTCCAGAAGAAGGGGCTTCGGGAGATTGTTATAAGAATGTATAAAATAGCCTTAAAAAAGGCAAAGACAGTGTATTTCGAAAATAAGGGAAATGCGAAGGTGTTCCTGCAGGAGCAGATCATCCGTCGGGAACAGATGTGTCTGCTTAAAGGGGCAGGAGTAAATCTTAAGTATTATACTTATCAGAAATATCCGGAGAATGACAAAGTGCATTTCCTATATCTTGGAAGGATCATGAAGGAAAAAGGAATGGACGAACTGTTCTATGCAGCGAAAGAACTACAGCGAAAAGAAGTACCGTTCGTTCTGGATCTGGTAGGATTCTTTGAAGACGAATACAAAGAAAAGATTGATAAGCTGGTGGATGCAAAGATCGCAGTATTCCATGGCTTCCAAGAAGATCCGAGACCGTATTATGCCATGGCCGACTGTATCGTGCTCCCAAGTTATCATGAAGGAATGTCAAATGTACTTCTGGAGGCAGCGGCAACCGGACGGCCGGTGATCACCAGCAATATTCCGGGCTGTAAGGAAGCCGTAGACGATGGTAAGAGCGGTCTTCTGTGTGAAGCAGAGGACTGGAATGATCTGTACCGTAAGATGAGTAAGATCGCCCAAATGAGCCGTATAGAACGCGAAGCAATGGGAGTATGCGGCAGAGATAAGATGGCGCGGGAATTCGATAAGGATAAGGTTGTGAAGAAGACGATACAGGGGATCGAGAGAGTATAATATAATCAAAGACGGTAAAAAGGAAACTCCTTTTTGGCAGGTACCAGAAAGGAGTTTCCTTTTATTAAAGATTTTTATCTAAGCTTTTTTATCTACCTTATCTACGGAATCTTCTCTTACAGATCACAGCTGCGATCACAGCAAGTGCTGCCAGAGAAAGAAGTGTGTACATCCATACCGGTGACTGATCGCCGGTTCTGGCTGCAGCTTTGTTAGAAGCTTTGCCGTTGGTTGATTTGTTAATATTTATATTCTTGGTTGTATTCTTGTTATTATTCAGGTTCTGATTCGGCTTCAGATTCTGTCCAGGATTATCGCTTCCAGGATTCTTCGGATCATCCGGTGTACCAGGATCCGGTTTGTCAGGATTTTCCGGATCTGGATTCTCCGGCTTCGGGTTCTCCGGGTCATCTTTGGCCTGGATCGTGTAAGTGGTCCATCCGCGTGCCAGAGGAAGCGAATATGTCTCACCGTCTAAAGTAACCTTCTTACAAGGCTCGCCATACGCGGACACATCGTCCATGACAAGCTCCGCTTTCGCATGATAAGTACCTGCCTTGGAAGGAACTTCGGAAAGTTCTTCTCCGACGGCACCGTTATCATCTGCATAGTAAGTCATCTTATAAGCAACGCCCTCTACCTCTTTGCCCAATACATAAGTATGGAAATATGGTGCAAGGTCGATCGGAGATCCGTTCTCCGTAAATGTCTCGTCATACGCACGGCTTAATACCGGAGCGTAATCAGATCCATACCAGGTGTAATAAAGTGCTTTCAGGAATTCGGTTCTTTCCGCATCTTTCTCGGCGTCTGTAGAAGGAGTATAGCCTTCTTCGTGGTTAGTGAAGTAATTGCGCAGTTCATTTGCCGCAAACTGCATGCCGGCCTCATCTGCTGTCGTGTAGATGGTGAAACGCTTGTTCTTGAATGTAGTACCTGTCTTTACGTTCTTATCATTTACAATAACAATAGTGGCTTTGTAGTAAGAGGTGATGACATTATTACCAATGTACATTGCACCGGCGGTACTTTCGTCTGTCGGAACAATCTTCCCATTCTTATCATAAGTCAGTTTGTAGTAAGTATCTTTGGCTTTCTGACCGATGCCGGATTCATTGGATACGGTCTCTACCGTGTGATAGTTAAAGTACGTGTCAGCTTCTTTGAAAGGTTCTGTAGAACGGAAATACTTCACAAAGTCTTTTGCAACATCTTCAAACTGAGACTGTTCACCGGCTGTGTAACCTTCTCCGGAGAATACGATCGTCTTATTGTTGTAATAAGGCATAGCACCCGGATAATCGGCTGTGTCGTTATTCTGAAGAGTCGTGGACTTGAAGGTAATCTCAAAGTCTTTGGTCTTGCTGCTGATCGCGGTTCCTGTGGCTTTGTCATAAGCGGTAAGGGTTACTTTGTAACGGCCAGGAGTTATCGGCGCATCGTCGCTGTCATAATTATAAGTAATCTCAGCGGCGTAAGGAACCGTTCCTTTATAATGCGCTTTTACCGTATAGTCTTTGTCATAATTAACGCTATAATTAAGGTCGGCAGGTTTGCCGTCGTATACCTTGGACGGAACATCGAGCGTGATGAGATCCGGTAATTCGATCGTGTAGGAAGCTGTCTGACTGCATTTCTCATATGTGCTGTCTCCGGCAAATGCAGCTTCGATGGTATAGGTTCCGGCTTTGTTAGGAATACTGGATACTACGTTGCCGTTCTCATCCTTGTAAGTAAGCGTTAAAGCATCACCGAGCTTGTCGCCTGTGATCTCATTCTTGCCTCTGCGGAGGATAAAGTATTCTCGCATATCTTTGCCTGTGTCAGACTCATAGAACATATCTGCATAAGGCTGGAAGAATAACTTGGTTACATTCGAATCCTGGCAGAAGGTCTTGCGGATCTGTTCTTTACACACTTCGCAGAAAGCATACTGCTTACCAAGAAAACGCATCTTACAATTCTGGTGTGGACGGTACCATCCGTTACCGCCATTGTCATATTCATAGACACCGACACCATTCTTACCGATGAAGCGTGACCAGCGGACCTTTGCCGGATCAGACTCAGCTGTCATATTCGGCATCTCGGCCGCATAGCTTGCACCTGCGAAATATTCATCCGAAAGTTTGGCAGTGGTGTGTCCAAGCTCGTGAAGCATCATCTCGAGTGATTCATTATTAAGAGAAGCAACACATACATCTCCGCCGCTTCCGCCGTATGTAGTAGCATTGACGATCACAACATTAAAGTCTGCTGCAGGAAGGTACTGATCTGATAACTGCTTTGCTTTCTTAGATCCATCTGAACTGATCGTAAGAAGACGCTGCATACCGCCTGACCAGAATGAAGATCCGAAGTAGGTGTCGCGTGTGTCTGCGTTCGCCTGCTCCTGGTTGATCGCTGTGTCTGCTTTTGCGCCCGATTCATTCGATACAACTCCGAGAGCGTAGATCTTGATCGTATCTTTGAACTCATTCCAAGGAGAAGTATCCATCAGATAATCCGCGGTATTCTGAGCATTGGTATAGAACGAATCCTGCTCGGAAGCAGTGAAGCCGTCGCCGAAGATCAGCAGGACGAAAGCATCTTCGTCAGCCAGACTCTTGTCACCGTATACGAGGTGAGGAGTCTTGTCCGGAATCGGATCGGTAACTGCATCGTCAGCTGCCTTTGCTTCCTTTGTCTCCTTCACGTCCTGCTTAGCAGCTTCCTTAGCGGATGAAGCATCTGTTGCAGAAGTACCGGCTACAGAATCTGATACAGAATCCGAAACGGAATCGGGAGTGGTCAGGTTCGCATCGGTGGTCGCTGCATCTGTGGAATCCGTTACGTCCTTAACTTCCGGTGTCTCAGGACTTACAGTCTGTTCTTCGGAAGTAACCGGATCGGCTGCGAATGCGTGGCCAGGCGGTACCAGTAATGAAGAAATCACCAGTGCGCCTGCCAGGACAGGAGCAAATCTCTTTTTCCAATAACTTTTTCTAAACATATAGGCCTCCTTTCAGTAATGCCAATGTGTGTTGGGCGTTACACGATAATTATCTCCCTTACATCATGTAAACACCAAATGTGTTAAAGTCAACATATCATATAAAATGCACAAATGCAACAGGAAAAGTTGGGATAATATGGTTAAAATGACGGAAAGAATAGAAAGGGCAGATACATGAAAAAACGCGAAGTGTTATGAATGGAAAAGAAGGTGATATAAAACTTGTAGGGGTAGAAATGGAATATGAGAGGTAAATAAGAAAAAACGTTATAAATTACGAGATATCGGTACAAATGGTGAGTTATGCTTATCGTGCTGTATTGGAATATTAAGGAATATATGGTAAAATTAAGTGTTGAAGAACGCATGAAGCAGGTAAGAGAATCCCTGCAATATCAATCAATTATTTGGAGAAGAATATGGACAAGAATTATATATTGATAATCGGATGGGTTGCCGTGATGGCGATGCTGTCTGTATTGACATCGGTGAAACAAGAGGAGACGGTGTGTGGGAAAAAAGAATATCGGTGGAGACCGGTGTGGGCGGTTGTGACAGTATTGCCGCTTGTATGGATGTGCAGTCAACGTGGCGGCATTATGGATACAGGAGCATATCTGGAGGGATATAAGGATATGCCGAGAGCGTTTGGCGGGATTATATCATACATTGGAACGGTGAAAAAGGATAAAGGATTTTACTTTTTATCTGCAGTTATAAAATGTATTGTTGGAAACAGAAGTGTTGTATATCTATTTATTCTAGCAGCTCTTCAGGCGGGAATGCTTTTTTATGTATATCGTAAATATTCCAGCAGATATCTTATGAGCTTTTTCTTGTTCCTTGCGTCAACAGACTATATATCATGGATGTTCAATGGAATAAGACAATTTACAGCGGTAACTATTACTTTTATCGGAATTAAATTCATTCTGGATAAAAAGTATGTAAAAGCAATTGTATTGATTTTGATCGCATCGCTGATGCACCAAAGTGCATTGTTAATGATTCCATTTATTTTTATTGTGCAGGGAAAGGCATGGAATAAGAAAACATTATTATTCATTCTGGCAGTTATAGCGGTGGTTGCATGTGTTGGACAGTTTACAAATGTGTTGGACAGTATGCTTGCGGAAACACAGTATAAAAATGTCGTATCAGATTGGCAAAGTTGGAAAGATAATGGAACAAGCGCATTGCGTGTGTTAGTGTATTCGATACCTACTATATTATCACTCATTGGAATTAAATATATACGAAATGCAGATGATCCAGTCATTAATCTTAGCGTAAATATGTCGATCGTATCTGTAGGATTCTACATTGTATCAATGTTTACAAGCGGTATCTTTATTGGAAGACTTCCGATATATTTTTCATTGTATAGTTACATCTTATTGCCATGGGAAATTGACAATATGTTTACAAAGAGATCAGCGCGTTTGGTATATGTTATGACTATATGTGCTTATTTGGCATTTTATTATTATCAGATGCATTTTGCATGGAATTTCATTTAAAATACAAAGTTTCAATGTTAGAAATGGGGAGTTTATAATGCATGAAAAAGATCCAGTAATTAGTGTAATTATGGGGATATATAATTGTGGAGATACGTTATCGGAGGCAATTGAATGTATAGTTAATCAGACTTTTTCAGACTGGGAATTAATTATGTGTGATGATGGATCAAATGATGGCACATACGAAATAGCAATTAGCTATAAAGAAAAATATCCTGAGAAAATCATTGTGCTGCAAAATGAGAAGAACAGAGGATTAAATTACACTTTAAATAAATGTCTGAAACAGGCTAGGGGAAAATATATTGCAAGAATGGACGGAGATGACCGATGTGACAAAGAGCGGTTTGCAATAGAAATAAACGTGTTGGAGAAGGAACCGGAAATCGCCATTGTCAGTACAGATATGGAATTTTTTGATGAAAGTGGAGTCTGGGGGAAAATCAGTCATCCAGAGTATCCGGTGCCGGAAGATTTTGTAAAAGAAAGTCCTTTTTGCCATGCGCCATGTATGGTAAAGAGGGAGGCATATATGAAAGTAAAGGGATATTCTGTTTCTGACAAGTTATTAAGAGTAGAAGACTATCATCTGTGGATAAAAATGTACAAATGTGGATATCGTGGGAAAAATATTCATAAATGTTTATATCAGATGCAGGATGACCGGAATGCATATAGCAGACGTTCTTTTAAAAATCGGCTGAATGAGTATTATGTGAAACGACTGGCAATAAAAACATTTCGATTGAAAAAGTGGAATTATGTGTTTGCTTTTCGACCGATTATTGTCGGCCTGTTACCGGATTTTATATATGATAAGTTGCATAAGGGAAGATTATCGAAAGAAAGTAGGATGAACTAAGATATGCAAAAAAAGAAGATTTTATTTTTGATTCATGATCTGGGTCAAGGTGGTGCAGAAAAGGTTCTTGTAAATTTGGTTAATAATATGAATCGCGATAAATTTGATATATCTGTAACAGTCTTATTTGGTGGAGGAATTAATGAACAATTTCTTAAAAAAGATATAAAATTTCGAGCAGTGTGGCCACAGGAAGTTCCGGGAAATAGTAAAGTAATGAAGTTATTGTCACCAAAACAACTACATAGAATTGTGGTAAAAGAAAAGTATGATATTGAAGTATCATATTTGGAAGGTCCATCAGCAAGAGTAATTAGTGGCTGCCCAAATAGTAATACAAAATTGGTATCATGGATTCATGTAGAGCAACATTCAATGGAAAAATTGTCAGAGGCTTTTCGAAGTAAGAAAGAAGCAAAAAAATGTTATGAAAAATTTGATCAGACAGTGTGTGTGTCTGAATATGTAAAAAAGGATTTTAGTGAATTATTAAATTTTCAGAAGGCATGTAAAGTTTTATATAATACTGTAGAATCAGGTGAAATTCTGAAAAAATCAAAGGAATCAGTTCCAGACTTAGAGAATGATGAGTTTTTTAAATTAATTGCAGTTGGCAGTTTAAAAGAATCAAAGGGATATAAAAGATTATTAAAAATTATTTTGAAGTTAAAACAAGAAAATAGAAAAGTCAGGTTGTATATATTGGGAATAGGCCCTCAAGAAAAGGAATTGAAAGAATTTGTAGAAAAGAATGAATTAAAAGATAGAGTTATTTTTTTAGGGTATCAAACAAACCCGTATAAGTATGTGGCGAAAGCTGATTTGTTTGTGTGTGCAAGCTTTGCAGAAGGTTTTTCAACAGCAGCAACGGAAGCATTGATTGTAGGCACACCGGTCTGTACTGTAGAAGTGTCGGGGATGAAAGAAATGCTAGGGGAAGATAATGAATATGGAATTGTTACAGAAAATGATGCTGAAGCGTTATATGAAGGAATAAAATGTTTGTTAAAGTCACCCGAATTGTTGAAACATTATAAAGAACAGGCGCAAAAAAGAGGAGACATGTTTAGTACGGAGAAAACAGTAGCAGAAAATGAAGATATGTTATTGGCGTTATAGGAAATGAAATAATATGAAAGATAAGATATCAATAATAATACCAGTTTATAATTTAGAAAAATATATAAAAAGAGCTGTTGAAAGTGTGTTAAAACAGACATATAGCAATATAGAAGTAATAATAGTTGACGATGGATCAAGTGATAAAAGTTGGACAATAATTCAAGAAATTGCAGATGGTGATAATAGAGTGGTGCCAATACATCAAGAAAATGGAGGCGTAACAAGTGCTCGATTAAATGGAGTTAGACATTCTATGGGGGAATGGATAGGGTTTGTAGATGGTGATGATGAAGTGGAACCAGATATGTATGAAATCCTTTTAAATAATGCAAAGAAATATAATGCAGATATATCACACTGCGGATATCAGATGATTTTTGACGATGGAAGAGTAAACTATTTTCATAACACAGGATGTTTTGTTGAACAAGACAGGACAAAGGCACTTAAAGATTTGTTGGATGGTTCACTTGTTGAGCCAGGCTTGTGGAACAAGCTTTTTCACAAGAACTTGTTCCACAGTTTGTTACATTCGACAGTAATGGATGAGAACATTAAAATCAATGAAGATTTGTTAATGAATTATATTTTGTTTTTAAATGCAAAAATATCAATATTTGAAGATAGATGCTTGTATCATTATATTGTGAGAAGTACATCAGCATCTAGAGTAAAGTTAAATGAACATAGGATTTTTGATCCGATTAGAGTAAAGAAAATTATTCTGACATTAGCAAAAGAGGACATGTTATTATCAGCACAAAAAGCCTATGTTAGAACATGCATCAATGTATATAATAGCATTGTTTTAGAAAAGAAAAATAAATATAAATCAGAAAGAGATGAAATAAGAAAATTAATTTGTGAAGAAAAAGGATGCTTTTATCTATTAAGTAGGAAACAGCAGTTATTAGGATATTTGATATACAAAGTGCCGAGAGTATATCCATTTTTGTATAAGATATATTCGAAATTTTTATTAAAAGATAAATATAGGTAAAGAAAAATGTGGCATGAAAAACATATATGCAGGGGATTTTTTTGTTACTACAGATGAGAGGTATAATTTAACACATGATGATAGTAAATATTGGTAGTGTCAAGTAAGTTATGAAAAAACAGAGCCAAAGAAAAAGGCTCATTGAACCTTGAAAATTGTAGATATATTTAGTCAGTGGCAGCTTGACGCCACCCTTGACAGTACGAAAAAGAACTGCTGTAGGTGAATCACCGACGGCGAAGAACTCAAGAACAGTTCGGTTTTTCCGTCGGGTACAGGTTTTAAAGGATTTAGAACAATAAAAGCAAGGTAGTTTTTGACACTACCTAAATATTTATGAAGGAAAAAGGCATGAGTTGTAAGGATTTAATAAGCATCATTATTCCAATATATAAGGTTGAAAAGTTTTTGGATAGATGCGTTGAGAGTGTTGTTAATCAAACTTATTCTAATTTAGAAATCATTTTGGTTGATGATGGTTCACCTGATAATTGTCCGTATATGTGTGATGAATGGGCAGAAAAAGATTCTAGAATTAAAGTGATTCATAAATTAAATGGAGGATTATCAGATGCCAGAAACGAAGGATTAAAGAGTTCAACAGGAAAATATGTTGGTTTTGTTGATTCTGATGATTGGATTGCACCTGAAATGTATGAACGCTTGCTTCAATCAATTATTATAGAGCATAGTGATATAGCTGCTTGTAGTGTGGAAATGATTTGGGAAAATAATTCTCAAAGCAGTAGAATGTTGGTGCAACAAAACAATTGTATTTTGAATAGAAAAGATGCTCAAGAAGCATTATTAGATGAAACGAAACTGAAACAACCTGTTTGGTACAAATTATATAGAAAATCAATAATTAAGGATATACCGTTTGCAAAAGGGAAGTACCATGAGGATATTTTTTGGAGTTTTCAAGCTATAGGTAATGCCAACCGTGTGAGTATTATTGATTATGTTGGATATTATTATTTGCAACGATGTGAAAGTATTATGGGGCAAAAATATTCCTTGAAAAGATTAGATGCGGTTGAGGGAAAATGTAGTAGGCAAGATTATCTCAGAATAAATTTTCCAGAGCTAGAAGATAAAGCACTTGTAGATTTGTGGTTTACATGTTTATACCATGGACAGGCTGTACTTAGAGAACTTAAAAAAGATGAAAAGATACAGGCGCTGGAGTTTTTAAATAAAATAATTAATAAATATCCGATTACAAAATGTAAAATGATAGACATAAAGAAATCTCATTGTATATGGCTTCTATTAACAAGATTATCCTTTGTAAAAACATGTAAAATAAGAAATTTATTAAAGATTGGAGTGTAAAGAATAATGGAAGAATTAATTAGTATAGTACTCCCGGTTTATAATGGGGAAAGATACTTGAGAGAAAGTATAGATAGTGTTTTAAATCAAACTTATAGAAATTGGGAGCTTATAATTGTAGATGATTGTTCAACTGATTCTTCCGCAAAGATTGCCAGGGAATATACAAAAAAGGATAAGAGAATATATTACTATCGGAATGAAAATAATTTAAGACTTCCACGTAATCTAAATAAAGGGTTTAAGTTGGCCCGAGGTAATTACCTAACATGGACTTCAGATGATAATAGATTTAAGTCAACGGCATTAGAAAAAATGTATAGTGCTTTAAAAAATGACATAGATGCTCAGTTTGTATTTGCATCGTGTCGAGTAATTAATAGTGAGGGAGCCCCAATTGAATATATTATGGTTGATAACAAAAGAAAAAAACAAATTGTTGGTCATAATGTTGTTGGAGCTTGTTTTATGTATACTAGAAAGGCCTACGAAGAAGTTGGGGAATATAATCCTGAATTTGTTTTAGTTGAGGATTATGATTATTGGCAACGCATTTATACAAAGTTCAATGCTGTAGTAATTAGTGAAATATTATATGAATATAGATGGCATGATGGTGCGTTAACTAGTACAATGAAAAAAGAAGCTTTTAATAGAACATTGGAAAAAATGTTATTGAAAAATCGTCCATTATTTGGAAAAATTGATGCGGAATCAAATTATTATTATTATCAAGGATTATATAATTGTAAAAAAAATGTAGATGATAAAAATAATCCTTATTGGTTCAAGTATAAATGGTACTCGTTTATTTATCTGTTTGAACATAAAATCCCAGAAAAAATTAAACGTATAATCAGAAATGTGTAGAGATAACTAAGAAAGTTTTTGTAAGGAAATTAGTAAATTAAATATTTAGAAATACATAGAGTAAACATTATGAAATTATTATGGCGAAGATAATGAATATAAATAATTTACTATATATCTCGCCTGTCTTGCAGAACATGAATTAGATAAGTGGGATGAATCGCTTCCGAATAAAATGGTAAAAAATAAGGGAAAAGTTGAAGGTTAAATTTGGGTATGTATGATGTTAAATATACAATAACCTATGAAAACTAATATATATAAGTATAAGTAGAAATTTAAATTGCAATTGGAGTGTGATTACATTTGCAGTTGCAATAGGAGCTGATATTCCATTACTTGGATTTAATAGTAAAAGAAAAATGAGGTAAAAATAAATGATTAACTTATATTATCATGGTGGAAGTGCAAATCATGGATGTGAAGCAATTGTGCGTTCTACTGCGAAAATATTAAATGTACCGATAAGGTTATTTACAAATTCACCAGAAGAAGACATTGAATATGATTTAAAGCAGGTTGTAGAGATAGTTGAGGATAAAGAAAAAAGGATAAACAGAAAATCTTTGGAATATATTTTGTGTGCAATAAACCATAAAATTACAAGAACAGATTATCAGTTTATAAAATGCGCGCATAAAGATTTTTTAAAACATATTTCAGGAACTGATATTTGTTTGTCTATTGGCGGGGATAATTATTGTTATAATGGAGTAGATCGACTAGGGTATTACAATAAGATGCTTCACAAAAAAGGTACCAAAACTGTTCTTTGGGGATGTTCTATTGAACCTTCTGTTTTAAAGGAAGCGGTTATAAAAGATTTGAAATTGTATGATCTTATTACAGTGCGAGAATCACTTTCTTATGAGGGACTGAAAAATGCCGGAGTAATAGATAATGTGTTATTGTGTTCAGATCCGGCATTTCAATTAGATAAGATAGATGTAGATTTGCCAAAAGGGTTTAATAAAAATAATACTATTGGAATAAATGTCAGTCCTTTGGTTTTAACATGTGGAAAGTTAGTAATGGAAAACTATTTAGAATTAATTAAATATATTTTAGATGAGACTTCAGATAAAATTTTATTAATACCACATGTGGTAAAAAAAGAAACAAATGATAAAGAGATATTGAGAATGTTAAAGGAGCAGTTTAAAGATAATGATAGAGTCGTAATGATTGATGATAATAATTGTATGGCATTGAAGGGGATTATTTCAAAATGTAAATTATTTGTAGGTGCTAGAACGCATGCAACAATTGCGGCATATTCTACATGCGTTCCGACTATAGCTGTCGGATATTCTATTAAAGCACGTGGAATTGCTAGGGATATTTTTGGAACAGAAAAAAATTATGTTGTTTCTGTTCAGAATTTTACAGATAAAGATGATTTAAAAAATGCTTTTCAGTGGTTGGAAAAACATGAAAAAGAAGTGAAAAATATTTTGATTAATAGGATGCCAGAGTATTGTAGAAAATCGTTAGTTGCAGGAGATGCGGTTAAAAAACTTGGAGGGATACAATGAAAAACATGATTATAGTATGCATAATCTTTATCATGTTGTTGTGTTTGGTTAATTATGGTATAGATTATTTTTTTTATTTAAAAAATAAATATTGTCGATTTCATATCGGACATTGGAATAGGAATGATTGGGAACAGGCTATTGAAAAGAGAGCAATAAAATGGCTTAGAAGAACTCCAACAGTTAAAATAACAGATAATTCACGCTATATGCTTTTAGACTTTTTGAATGGAAAATATAAGAGTAATACAATTCAATCATGGCAGAAAGCAGCTTTGATATTGGGATTATTAGAAAATGAATCCAAAGAAGTCCAAAAGGTGGCAAGAAAAACAGCGGAAAGTTTAATTGATGTAACTGGAAATTGGAAGAAGAAGCCTGTAGCGGTAGATTGTGGCATGCTTTCTTATGCAATATTAAAAGCAGTACCTGATCCCTTGAAAATAAAACCAGCAATGGATTATTCTATTGAGATTATAAAAAAAAGTATTAATAAAGAAGGAATGATATCTTATACAGGTGAAATAGATAATCCAGATATGTACGTAGACACAATTGGTTTAGTATGTCCATTTTTGACATTGTATGCAGCAATATTTGATGATAGAGAATGGGAAGATATTGCATTTTATCAAATAAAAATGTTTCACCAATACGGATTATATGAGAATACGGCATTGCCTAACCATGCATTCCACATAGAGAGTAAACTTCCGCTAGGAGTTTATGGATGGGGACGAGGAACTGCTTGGTATTTGGTAGGGCTTATGGATACTTATAAAAATTTAAAAAATGAAGTATATAAAAAAGAACTTAAAAAATGGATATATGAAGCAGCGGAGAAATATATGATTTATCAAAGAAATGATGGAGGATTTGGTTCAATATTGCAACGAACTCAGACATATGATAGTTCAGCAACGGCCACATTGGCCTGGTTTTATGGTTGTTGTTACGAAATATTTTCTGAAGAAAAATATATATGGATTAAAGAAAAATGTTTGAACAAATTGTTGACATGTACAAGAATATCCGGAGCTATTGATTGGTGTCAAGGTGATACGAAAGATATTGGTGTATTCGCTCAAACATATGATTTAATGCCATTTGCACAAGGAATGGCTTTGAGGGCGATAAATTAAGTGTGAACATGAAGGAGAAGAAAATGAGACCCATTTTTTCGGTTATTATAGCAGCATATAACAGTGAACAATATATAAAACAGTGTTTAGACTCTGTAATAAAATAAACAGAAAGATTGATAGAAGTCATAGTTGTTAATGACGGCTCACAGGACAATACGAGAGAAATTATAGAAACATATGCGGAAAAAGATCATAGAATAAATGTTATTCACAAGCAAGAAAATCAAGGAAAATCGAAAGCAATTATTGATGCTTTGGAAAGAGTAACGGGAGAATATGTAACCTTACTAGATAGTGATGATTGGATTAATGAGAATTACTATACTGAAATAAAGAAAAAATCAGTCAATGCACCAGAGGTTTTGATTGCAGGTTATATTTTAGAACCGGGAGGAAAGAAAATTTGCACACATTACAAAATTGATTGTATGATGTCGGGAATAGATTTAGTAAAATCAAATCCATTAGTGCATACTTCTTATGATGCTTCATTTTCGTGGCGTATGTTTTTTAAAACGGCCCTTCTAAAAGAAAATCATTTTATGCCAGATACCAAAATTGTAATTGGTGAGGATACAGAATTTAATTTGAGAGTACTTAAAATAGCTAAAAAGACGCTTGCTGTAGATTGTGCCAGTTATCATTATCGGACAAATAATCAAAATTCTTTAGTTCACCAATCTTATAAGCCCACATTAGAAAATGATTTGAATTTGCAATATCCTACAAGACGAAATTTTTGTAAAGAAAAAAAATATATACAAAATATGGCAAGATATTATACGGATGTAATGATTTTTAATGTAATTAGAAATGCAAAACAACAACCAAATGGGCTCCAGATTGATGATATGAAAAGAATTTTAAATGCAAAGTGGTTACGTGAAAGCTATAAGTTGATTAAGTACAATGGTTATACAAGATCTTCTTGTCCTTGTAAAGAAAAAATTCTTAGATTTTGTATGGAAAAGAGATTATTTGTACTTTGCTATTTGTACTATAAAATAAGGTGAAATTAAAAAATCTTAGAAATAAATGGATTAGAAGTCGAAAAGTAAGTGTGCGATTTTGCAAGATTATTTTATGCTTTTCGCAGAAAGGTAAATAATAGTGACAACCCAAAAATCACGTACAGAATATTCAATTTTAAATATAATGACAGGACTTGGAGGATATGCAATAAATACTATTCTTGGGTTGATCTGTCGCATGGTGTTTACTCGAATACTTAGCGCTGATTATTTAGGAGTTAATGGACTTTTTACGAATATTCTAACAATGCTTAATTTGGCTGAGCTGGGAATAGGAAGTGCAATTGTCTATGCATTATATAAACCATTGGCCGAAAATGATGAAGAAAAGGTTGCTTCCTTAGTGAAGTTCTATGGAAGTTGCTATAAAGTAATTGGAATTGTGGTTGCAACAATAGGAATTATACTAATGCCTTTTTTGAATGTTTTGATTAATGGACATCCAGCCATAAAAGAAAATCTTTATGTTATATATGCATTATATCTTTTTAATACAGCTAGTACATATTTTTTCAGTTATAGAAGTTCACTGATTACAGCGGCACAGCAAAACTATGTTGTTGTAGGAGTCAGTTATTTAATTACTATTATTCAGAGTATTATTCAAATGGTTTGGCTTATAGTTACACATGAATATATAGGATATTTAATAATTGCATCAATAGGAACTATGATATATAACATATTAATCTCATATATTGCAAAACGAAAATTCCCATATATCGTAAAGAATAATATAAAACCACTTGAACAAAATGAAAAGAATGGACTTATAAGAAATGTACGAGCGTTAGTTGTATGGAAATTATCAGGGATTCTTGTGAATAGTACGGATAATATTATTATTACATATTTTAGTGGTTTGTCGACAGTTGGATTATCATCAAATTACACATTACTTTCAAGTACGTTAAATGCTTTACTTAATCAATTGTTTAGTGGGATTACAGCAAGCGTAGGAAATCTTAATGCAAAAGAATCAGTTGATAAGAAGATCGGGATGTTTAATACTATAAATCTTGCAAATTTTTGGCTATTTGGTTGGGCTTCAATAGGAATATTTGTTCTTTCAACAGATATTGTACGTTTAATGTTTGGTACAAGATATGTTCTTCCAATTAGCATTCCATTTATTATTGCGTTAAATTTTTATATGGTTGGAATACAAAATGCAATATGGACATTTGAAAACACATTGGGGTTATTTAGGCAAGGAAGATATTTACAAGTCGTAACAGCTGCGATTAATTTGATTTGTTCAATAGGACTAGGAAAAAAATGGGGATTATTTGGTATTTTATTTGCTACAGCAATAGCAAGATTATTTACGGGAACTTGGTATGATCCATTCAAATTGTATAAATATGGATTTGGAAGAAGTGTTTTACCATATTATAGAAAACGATTAATATATTTTGTAGTATTAATAATTACAGGGGGGATATGTTATTGGTTGTCTGAATTAGTAAAATTTTCTGTGGTAGTTAATATTTGTATTAAATTTATTATTTGCTGTATTATACCGAATTTGTTTTTTGTGTGTTTATTTCATCAAAGTAGAGAATTTCACTATTATAAAAACTTATATCGGCGGATTATTGCAAAGATATTGAAGAAAGAAGGAATATAGGGTGAAAAAAGTAATGTTAGTTTTTGGAACAAGACCGGAGGCAATAAAAATGTGTCCGCTTGTTAATGAATTAAAAAAACGAAAAAAGCTTGAAACAATTGTTTGTGTTACAGGTCAGCATAGACAGATGTTAGATCAGGTTTTAAAAGTATTTAATGTTGTACCAGATTATGATTTATCAATCATGCGTGATAAACAGACACTGTTTGATGTAACAATTAATATTTTGAAAAATATTAAACAAGTATTGGAAGCAGTAAAGCCGGATATTGTTTTAGTTCATGGAGATACATCAACAACATTTGTAACAGCACTGGCATGTTTTTATTTACAGATTGCAGTAGGACATGTAGAGGCCGGTTTACGAACATATAATATTTTTTCACCGTATCCGGAGGAGTTTAATCGTCAGGCAGTCTCTATCATTAGCCGTTATAATTTTGCGCCAACAGAGCTTTCAAAGAAAAATCTTTTGAAAGAAGGAAAGAAAGAGGAGACAATTTTTGTAACGGGAAATACGGCCATAGATGCATTGAAAACAACAGTCTGCGATGAATATACACATCCAGAATTAGAATGGGCAAAAGATAGCCGATTAATTTTAATTACAGCACATCGGAGAGAAAATTTAGGGGAACCAATGAAAAATATGTTCCGGGCAATTCGGCGTGTTATGGATGAACATTCGGATATAAAAGCAATTTATCCAATTCATATGAATCCTGTTGTAAGAGAAACGGCTAATGATATATTAGGGGATGATGAGAGAATACATATTATTGAACCTTTGGATGTACTAGATTTTCATAATTTTCAAGCAAGAAGTCATTTGATTTTGACTGATTCAGGTGGAATTCAAGAAGAAGCACCAAGTCTTGGAAAACCAGTCTTGGTTATGCGAGATACGACTGAGCGTCTAGAAGGAATTGAAGCAGGAACATTAAAGTTAGTGGGAACAGAGGAAGAAGTTATATATAGAAATTTTAAAGAGCTTCTTGAAAATAGAGAGAGCTACGAAAGAATGGCTCATGCATCAAACCCATATGGAGATGGTAAAGCATGCCAAAGAATTGCAGATATTTTGGAAGGAGAATTTTGAAAATAATGATAGATTATAATTATATGAGACCCAAAAAGGCAGAAGATTTGATGATGCGATATAAAGACGTTTCTCATTATTTAGGAAATCTTTCTGTAGAGATATATGATAATGCTGTAGCTCTTCCATGCAAAAAGGATAATAGTTTATTTGGAAAGGGTGGATTAATTGACTGTGAAGGAAGATTGATAGAAGAATCAGTTATTCCGGGTATATATTCTGGAGTATATAATTATGATAAACTAGAAGAAAAAAAAGAAACAGTGGTGTTTTGTGGATATTTTATAAACCATTGGGGACATTTTTTAGTTGAAGCTGTGTCAAGATTATGGTATTTCATTCAAGAAGATAATACACAAATTGATAAATATGTCTTTGTTGTAGGAGAAAATGAACATCGTATTTTAAAAGGAAATTATAAAAAGTTTTTTTCTTTACTGGGAATTCTTGAAAAGATAGAAATTATAAATAAGCCAACAAGGTTTTCAAAAGTGATTTTACCACAGAGAAGTTGTAAAAGACCTTACTATTATGCTGATGAGTATAAGTTGATTTTTGATTTTGTCGTAGAACGAAATAAGGTTGACTCAAATTGGAAAAGGTACGATAAAATATTTCTGACAAGAAGCCAATTAAAAAAGGCAAAAGAAACAGATATTGGAAGTGATATGCTGGATAGTTATTTTAAGAATAATGGTTATAAGATTATTGCGCCAGAAGAACTGGATTTATCAGAGATGATTTTTTATTTGCGCAATGCCAAAATAGTTGCTGCAGTTGCAGGAACATTACCATTAAATTTGATGTTTTCAATAGATAATCAAAAAGTGATAATGATGGAGCGTGTGGTAATAAATAATGAATATACAACATTAGCAACTATTGCTAGAAATCTTGATGTAACTTACATAGATTCTTATATTAGTATTTATACTACAGATTTAGGATCGGGACCATTTATGTATTTTTATCGGGGATTATTAGAAAAATATACAAAAGATAACGGGTTAAATCCGCCAGAGGCTTGTTATTTGTCAAATGCATATGAGAAGTCTTGTTTTAAGAAATATATGAAAGTATATCATCATGCATATGGATATGCATGGTACATGTATGATTGGGCAGAGAAAGATATTGGAGCATATAGAGAGGCATATTATGATAGTTTGAAGTATTTCAGTGATTATATATGGGGCTTGAGACCTTTTAAAATAGAACATCTTTTTCAGCTTAGATATATAAAGCAATTTGTAAAAAGAATATTAATTTGTATGAGAATATTGAAAAAGTGATGTGTGAACATTCAGTAATTTTTCCTCTAAATTTTGCACCATGTTTATAAGACAAAAGAGTTAGAGAACAACAGTGCATCTAAGAGTGATAGAAAAGATTCGCGGAATTACTACAGGGTTTGTAACGGAGGAACTGTATTTTTATTTGTATATGGCGATAGGTATATATGTAAAACTACAGAATGTTTTAATCGCTGTTTTATGCTTGGAGAAGAATAGTCAAGACAAAGAATGGATTTACTATTTGTTTTACGAATTAAAAAATGTACGGAAGAAAATTAAAAAAAGTGTGAATGAGATTTCGCAATGAAAGTAAATAAATATTTTGCAAAGAGAAATACGGAGGTAACTCAATTGAAAATAGCTTTTTTAATAATGGCTCATAATAATGTCGAATTGCTTAATGATTTTATTCAACAGATTCTAAGATACGATAAATCAGATATTTTTGTACATGTTGATAAAAAAGCAGAAAATATGATTCCTCAAATAAAGAAAGCAGGTAGAATTCATATATTGAAACAGCATATTGATGCGGCTTGGGGAGATTATACACAAATCGAAATGATACATCTGCTGTTAGATGAAGCTTATCGATTTGGAGAATATGATTATTATAGTTTGCATTCTGGTGTAGATATGCTTATAAAACCGGTAAATGATTTGGTGGAGTATCTTAGTAAAACTCGAAAATATGGTTATTATGATTGTTCGAAGTTACCTGCTAAAAACTGGGGACATGGAGGTGGGTTGGAAAGAAATTCTTTAAAATATCCGCAGATTTTTAGAAAAAAATATCAGCCCCAACATCCGATTCGATACATAAGAGCGATGTATCAGATGCTCTATCAATATGGCATAATGAAAGGGAAAAAACTTCCGGAAAAATATACTTTTTACGGAGGTTCAGAATGGTTTACGGTAAGCAAGCAGTGTGTAGAACGCTATTTTAACTTCATAAAAAACAATCAAGAATATGATGAATTATTTCATAAAGCGCTTATGGGAGACGAAATCTATTTTTTGTCTATATTTGAAATGACCAGAAAAGAAGCAGTAGCAGAAGAAAAAAACTGCCTGACATATATTGACTGGAAACAGAGAGGACAAAAAAATGGGTCAGGAAGTCCTAATAATATGAGTATGAACTTCTTGAGTGAGATAGAAAACTCAGGAATGTTTTTTGCGAGAAAGTTTAATCCTGATTTTGATTCGGAAGTTATTCAATATTTTTTGAATAAAACTTTGTAAGTGAAGAGGAATTAATATTATGAAATATGAGAAAGATAAGATAACGGTAATAATTCCTGTATATAATGTGGAAAATTATTTGGAAAGATGTCTAAAATCTATTTTATATAATACGTATACTAATTTAGAAATCATCTGTGTTAATGATGGAAGTACAGATAATTCAAAAAAAATCTTAGAAGATTATTCCCAAAGAGATAAAAGGGTAATTGTAATTAATAAAAAAAATAATGGAATTTCGTCAGCTAGAAATGCAGGAATTAAAATTGCTACAGGTGAATATATAGCATTTGTTGATTCTGATGATTGGATTCATGAAAAATATTTTGAATATCTCATAAGAGGTATTGATACAGCAGACTTAGTAATTTGTAATTACATAAGAAGTTATAAGAGTGGAAGTGTGGAGACAGACGATGCATATCGAGTTCAATCCATATCACCTATTGATGTTTTAAAAAATAAAGAATTAAAGTCTTATGTGTGGGGAAAATTGTTCAGACATCAATTGGTGGATGAAATTCGATTTAGTGAATCAGAGAAACTGGAAGATTCGCTCTATAACATGGATGTCCTGTTAAATAATAAAAATTTGAAAATTAACCATGTTGATATTCCGCTTTATTATTACTTTGTTAGAGCCGGTTCATTGGTAAATAATATAGAGGCATATTCGGTGTTGAGTTTGGCTAAATGTTTTAAAGAATACTATGATAAAGAAAATGAAGCAGAATGGAAAAAGGTATTAGCTATAGAGATTATAAAACGAACATTGTCTGCAAGGTATATTTTCATTATAATAAAAAATAAAGATATGATTCGAGAGTGTAATGCCCTTATGAAGCAGTGCGTGAAATCCACTGGAAATACGAAATATTTGATTTTATATAAATTGCCATTTTTGTACAGAGCGTTCAGAATATTGAACGATCCAACTATGCTAAAATATGAGAAACAATTGTAACTGTCCCACGACATTAAATGAAAGGAAAAGCGATAATTAATTTCTTAATTATCATACAAGAAAAGACATGAAAGAGATAGCGAAAAAAATACTTCATGGGCCATTGGTTCCAATGGCGTCTATACTGTTTCGATGTATTTCAAACATTGAATATTGGTATTTTGAACGGAAATGGAAGAAGCAGGGTTTTTCTATGCCGGATCAGGAAGAAGTAGAGTTTGTGCGTGAAAATGTAACTGTTATCTTCAAGTCCTTTGAACGTCAAAAAATGGCAAAGCGTTTGTATGAGAATTTGCAGAAATATTATCCGGGAGTACGGGTCGTGATTGCAGATGACAGCAGGAAGCCTCTGGATTTGAAAGGAGACTCGCTTACGATCGTTCAGCTGCCATTTAATAGCGGGCTTAGCTATGGGCTTAATCAGGCGCTTGAAAGGGTGGATACGCCGTATGTCATGCGTATGGATGACGATGAATTACTTACAGTAAGGACGCGGTTAGGAAAGCAGGTAGAGTTTCTGGAGAGATATTCAGAAATTGATATTGTTGGTTTTTGCGTACTGACAGCGATACGCTGCCAGAATCCGGACGAAGCGGTTAGTGAGTTTACCAGATTTAGCATGAAAGATGCACCGAAACCGTTATTAATCCCGCATATGACACGCGTAGACGGCAATCATTTCGTTATGGGCAAGGTGCCGAATGTTTATGTTGCCAGGACTGATAAAATCCGCAGTATTGGCTGGGATAGCAATATTCGCATGATGGATCACCAGGATTTTTTCTGGAGAGCATCCGGAAATCTTGTAACCACCATTGCGCTGGGAACAGCAGTGTTTCATTATCACAATCCGTTTGACAGATATTATCAGCGATTTCGACAGGATTATCGGGTGATAAGGAGTATATTATTAAAAAAAATAAGAAATTTTAACTTTTAAAAGAATAGATACAAAAATATATACAACATGCCATAGGAAAAATACGAAGCAAAAACAATAAAATCCCGAAAGGAAGGTACAAAAAGATGAAAAACAAACCACACAAATTATTCATTTCGCACAGCAGCAAAGATGCAAAATATATGAAAGCATTTGTAGATCTGCTTGTAACAATAGGAGTGCATAAGAATTAAATAACTTGTACTTCCGTTCCACAATGTAATATTCCGGTTGGATGTAACATATATGACTGGTTAGCCAAACAATTTCAGACGAGCGACCTTCATGTCGTGTACGCCTTTTCGGATAATTATTATTCCAGCGTAGCAACATTAAATGAAATGGGTGCAGCTTGGGTAATGAGGTGTAAATGGACAGGATTATTATTGCCAGGTTTTACATTTGACAAATTAGCCGGATGTATTGATAAAAATCAGATCTGTATTAAATTAGATGATCCGGATATAAAACAGAGACTCAGAGAATTTAGAAACGGCATTATTAAGGAGTTTGTGAATATTCCTGTGCGGTAACACCGCAAATCCGGCAGACGGGAAACCGTCTGTCCGGTAATGCGGGAACCGCTTATGCGAGTTTACTCGCGTAACATTTTATCCAAGCCATAGACCTCTCTCATAGAGATATCATGCTCAGCATCAATGCTTGTGATATTGATCCGGTAACTGTCATGTGCGATTCGATCAATGATCGCATCAGCCAATGGACTGTCATCACCGTCAAGCTGATCATACCATTCTTCGAATCCATACTGAGAGCAGAAAATCGTAGATGATTTCTTACGTCTTCGATGCAAGAGTTCAAAGATGTCTTTCTGCTCGACCTCAGTAGGTTTTAAAAGAAGCCATTCATCGAGAATGAGCACCAGTGGATTTGCATATTTAGCCATGACTTTCCGGTAGTTCCCTTCAGCCCTGGCAATTTCCAGATCAATAAGCAGATCTGGAAGGCGGACATATCTGGTAGTGAAATAACGTTTACACGCTTCCATGCCAAAAGCACAAGCCATGTAGGTTTTCCCACAGCCTGTTGCACCGGTAACAAAGAGATTCCGATGTTCAGATATATATTCGCAAGTAGCAAGTCTGTTGATGAGATTTTTGTTGAGTTTGCGTCCGGAGGTATAATTGACATCCATGATATTTGCATCAGGCTGATCAAATCCAGCGTTATGAATCAGACGTTTCAAACGGTTGTTTTTCCGATTGCTGTATTCGATATCTACCAGCATACCAAAACGGTCTTCAAATGGTACTTCCTTAAATTCAGGATTATTGAACTGGTTGCGGAATGCATCTGCCATTGATGTAAGACGCATTTCAATTAATTTATCTATTGTACTCCGATTTGTCATATGTGATTACCTCCGATAGTAGTCGGCACCTCTTGTGATGCCGTGTGCTTTGCGCGTAGTCTTGGAATCCGATACTTATGATTCCTGTTTTACCGAACCTGTTACAAGGATGTTTTTGATACTCTTGTAACTTGGCGATGCTGTATAGGATAACGCCTTTTTACAGGCTGCTTCCAGCATAGCTTCTGGATATTTATCCGTAAGCTTCAGAAATCCCATACAGCTTCGATAGGTCTGTTGTTCCACACGTTTCGAGGTCAGTATCGCATTAACCACAGTATACGTGTTTATGCCAATCCACTCAGCCCATTTGCGGAACCGGTCGCCGTTCCATTCCAGATATTTCTGATGGTCTTCCGGCATATGTTCCGTAACGGTACTGTACTTTCCAGGCCGTCCTTTCAGACGACGGTGGGAGGCAATACGGTTATGGTTGTAAAAAATTTCAATGGTGGTATCTGTTACTTTTATATCAACTTTCTTTTTGATGTATTCATAAGGAACTGAGTATAGCATTCCGTCCACAGATATGTGATAATTAAACTGAACTGTGGCTGTCTTCCAGTCACTCAGTTCAAAACGGGAAGCAGGTAACGGTGCCAGTAATGGCTTTTCATTTTCAAGGAATAAACTGAGCCGGCTTCCCTCTTTCTTTTGAAAGAGTTTTTGGTTGAACAGTTCAAGCTTTTCTCTGATTGCACGATTCAATTCGGCTAGAGAGAAGAACTGTTCGTTTCGAAGGGCTGCTGTTATCCAGGTAGAGATATTTCCTACTGTTCCTTCCGCGTTCGGCTTATCCTTCGGAGTCCTGACACGTGCCGGAATGATTGCTGTACCGTAGTGCTCAGCCAGTTCCTGATAAATTTCATTGATCTGCTGGTCTTTCCATCCGCCATTGTGAACAACTGCTGTTTTGCAGTTATCTGGTACGAGGATTCTGGCAACACCGCCAAAAAATTCATTCATATGGACATGGGCATTGATCCATGATTTCTGCTTCATATCCAGAAATGCTTCTACATATGCATACTGACTATATGTCATCACGCCAACAAATATATATGTTTTGATGATCTCTCCGGTATCGGGATCGATGATTGTTGCTGGATCACCTGCCCAGTCAACTTCCACCTGTTCACCGGGTTTGCGGTTGATATGCATGGTTGCACGCCGTTTCTGCTCATCCTGCTGAATGTGATAGCAGAACTGTGAATACATGAGCGGTTCATCGCCATTAGCACGGCAGTCCTCCATGTACTCTGTCCACAGGAGCTTTTTAGTGACTCCATTACGGAGTAGCTCTTTACGGATGTAATTATAGTCTGGCATCCGCTTAGCGGATGTGTTTTGCTTTGCAGAAGGGAAAAACTTTTCTGCAAGGACAGCATCTGTGTCATTTTCATCAAGCGGCCAGGCAATCCCCAGTTCTTCTGCACGCTTTAAGACACGGTTTACTGTCTTTTTTGATACATTGCAACTGTGAGCAATGTTTTGCTGACTGAGATTCAGGCTTTTAAGTCTGAGAATTTCTCGATATTTGGTCATGACTGTGACCTCCTTAAAATGTATTTACACCATTTGGTGCATAATTACATTCTAAGGATATAGAATAAAGGTTTCCACCACCGGAATAGCGGTTTCCTCAAAAACGGATTTACGGTTTCCTGAGTCCGGACAGCAGGGACACGGAGCCCGGATTATTCAGGCAATCCGGGGGTTCTGTATCGGAAAGAAGAATTGGAAAACGATTGATACAATTAACGGGGCAACGAGTTCTGCAATCATATATAGTATTGCAGAAACAGCCAAAGCGAATAATCTGAAACCGTATGATTATTTTGAATATCTGCTTACAGAGATTCGAAAACATGAAGATGATACAAACACAGATTTCCTGGAAGCATTGTTGCCATGGTCAGAAACATTGCCGGAGCATAACCGGAAGCCTATTAAAGGAACTGAAAAATAGGATGGTCAAAAAAGTGACCATCCTTATTTGTTGTGCGCTTTGCGGCGCACGTCACTAGTGCACTGTGGACTGAGTATTGCTCTGAATGTTATTCTTCCAAACTCACACCTTACATGTATACCAAATTCTGCGATAAATATCGCAAGTGGGCCAGACTTACGAAAGCAACTATGCGCATTTCGCATAAGCCTGGAGATGCAATGCAGGTAGACTGGGCAGGAACAACAATTCCATACTATGACCGTGTTACTGGAGATGCCTCTGAAGCATATCTTTTTGCAGCGGTACTTCCATGCAGTTGCTATGCATATGTTGAAGCCTGCGATGACATGAAAATCACGAACTGGTTATTATGTCATGTCCACGCATATCAATACTTTGGTGGTGTCACAAGACTTCTGATTCCAGAAAATTTAGGAGATCTTAAACATGACTACTATGGTACGTTTGTGAAAAGTTTGGTATAATAATAATTAACTAAAAAGAATAGTTCATAGATATAAAAAATCAGAATTTAGAAAAAGAGGTGTGTATTATGAAAGTACGAAAAAGGGTATGTCCTAAAAGTCTTTATCCAATGATAACAATAGAGTCAATTGATCCAAATATATTGAACAATGTTGTAAAGGAAATTAAAAATGGAATAGAAATAGGACCTATTAAAGTTGTAGACTTTAAGGGGTACTATTTTATTTGGGAAGGAAATTACGAGATGCTTGCTTCTAATATAGTAGGAAAAAACAGTATTGAAATAGAAGTTATATCTTTGGATGAACGGAAAAACTGGGTTTCGGATGAGAATATGGAAACACAATTAAAAGCCGTAGGAAAGAATGCACTATATGATTTTGAAGCATTAGGAGGATTTCATTATTCAGAATACCCTGCTTTTTACAATTAAAAAATGAAATAGCGAAAGGAAAAGAATAAATATATGTATATTATACAGATGGCAGATTTGCATATAGGTTCAGATGAAGCGACAAATCCAGCAGAAAAAGAATTTCTTGAAGAGAGTGTAGAGCTGATAAAAAAGACCATTCCACGAGATGAAAAAATATTAGTATGTATATGTGGAGATATTATAGATAGTAAGAAGCCTTTGCCTGAAGAAATAGAAAAAAGGTATAATGATGCGGCGGAATTGATAAAAAAATTTGTAAATGATCTTGAAGATAAGTATCAAATTTTCGTAAAATGCTGTCTTGGGAATCATGATGCAACACATATGGAGGAATTTGCGAAATTTGTAAATAAAGTCGATAAGGATTGTCCGTCGCAGAGTAAATTAAGAACATGTTATAACATTAGCGAGGAAGGTGAAAATATTATTTTTGTAAATTCTTGCAAGGGTGAACAACATGAAAAAGGGTCTATAGATTATGAAGAATTAGAACAAGAATTAATTTGTGTGGGTGCAGATAAGAAAAAAATAATTGTTTTTCATCATACAGTTATGAGCATGTTCGAAGACGATAGTTCATCAATTAGAAATGCTGCTAAATTAGTGAATTTGATTGATAAGTATAATATTGTGGCTATATTACATGGTCATATCCATGGAAGAGAAATTCTAAAACTGGGAGAAAATCAATGTAAGGTTATAGGAACTGGAGCATTGCTGAGCAGAGGGAATGCCAATGTTAATTCACAATTTAATATAATCGAGGTAAAGAATAATATATTTCTTGAAATTTTAAATTGTCGATATTGTGCAGACGGTGGAAATAATCCATGGGATATTGAAAAATTAGAGTATTCAGAAGGAAAAAATATATTTATCGGGAATGAATTTTCAAAAGTATATAAAGAATTAATGAATACATTGAGTGTATTCACATTAATTCATAATATGCGGTTAGAAATCACAAATACATATAAAAATTTTAAAAGCGATTTAGAAAATTTTTTCAAAGACGATTATTTGAAAATTGGAGATAATAAATGGAAATATTCGGAACTTGCTGAAAAGTGGCAGGAAGAAAATGTTCCGGAAGAGTTATATTTTAACCATGGTTCATATTTTAAAGTGGGAGAAAAGAATGGAATAGATTATGTGGTTGAGGCTTTAAGGACGAAACCGACAAGCAATCGGATTGTGTTGCCGACATATAATATGGATAATGTAAATCAGTCTCTGGATGATAAGAATTACTTACCTTCTCTTGTATCAATTCAGTTTGGAAAAACTGGAAAGACATTGATTGTTCATATGCATTTACGTGCCTTGGAGGCAAATCGTTTTTTGAAAATAAATATTTGTGAAATAGAATATTTGATAAATCAGATGAAGTCCAGATATGTTGAGTTTGATAAAGTGAAAATTATCATATCTGCATTCAGGGTGCAGCGGAAAGAAAAGTTTAATTGTTTCTTGAAAGCAAAGATTGATATGATGAATGAAACAGAGCTTACTACACGTGTCAATTTTAAAGATTTCAAATTATTATGTTCACTTTTTGAAGAAAAAAGAGATGCAAAAGAAACAATTACAAAAGTAAAAGGTGTTAAAACAGTTTTTGAAGCAATGAAGACGTCTAATAAAGTAAAAGTAGCACAAGGGGATAAGCCAATATATAGTGATGAAATTATAAATATGTTAGGAGAAGCATTGGATATATATGATGGGTTAGACAAGATACATAAAGCATCATCAATTCAAAGTGAAAAAGAGAACGAGCTTGAAGAAAAATTAGATGAGTTATTAGATCAAATTATAAAAAAGTTAACCGAATTGAAAGAGGTGGATTCTTAATGACTTTAGAAGAACTTACAGAATTTCAGAAGGAATTTGACGGTCAGCATGAAGGGAATTTTAGATGGAATGAAAAAGTAACGGATTCGAATATTGAAATTCTTGAATTTTTGCTTGTTTCTCTGACAGGAGAAGTAGGAGAAACTGCTAATATTGTAAAAAAAATTGTGCGAGGTGATTTCAAATTAGGTGAGAAAAAGGAAGAATTAACGGAAGAAATTACGGATGTTTTTATATATTTATTAAAATTATCTTATCAATTAAATATAGATTTGGAAAAAGCATACATAGATAAAATGAAAAAAAATCGAGAAAGGTTTTTAAGATATGAAAAGTAAAGCACCAAAAAATCAACAGGTAAAAAAAGGAAAGTTTATTGCATTTGAGGGAATTGATGGAAGTGGGAAAAGCACTCAGATACAGTTATTATCTAATAAACTGAAAGAGATAGGAGTTTATTGTTATACAACGATGGAACCGACAGATTCACCGATTGGTTCTGTAATTCATCAAATAATGACAGGAAGAATAAAAACAGATAATAAGGTAATTGCAGGATTATTTGTTGCAGATAGATTAGATCATTTGTTAAATGAAGTAAATGGAGTTTTACCTAAAATAATGGAAGGAACTACAGTAATTACTGATAGATATTATTTTTCATCATATGCATATCATAGTGTGGATATGCCAATGGATTGGGTTATTCAGGCAAATGCGCAGAGTAAGGAGCTATTGCAACCAACAGTTACCATTTTTATTGATGTAAATCCAGATAACGCGATTGAAAGAATTGCGAAGAATAGATTTCATCAGGAACTATTTGAAAAGAAATCAAGATTAATAAAGGTAAGAGAAAAATATTTAGAAGCATTTGAAAAATTAAAGGATGAAGAGAATTTTATTATAATTGATGGTAATAGGTCTCAAGAAGAAATTGCTGAAGATATTTGGAATGAAGTAAGAAAATATTTTGTTTAAATGGAGACGAAGGGTTAATGGAGATTCACTTTGAAATAGATGATAGATGTATGCTAAGATGCAGACATTGTTCATCAATGGCATCAGAATTCGGAAATACAATGAAGTATTCTGAACAAGATATGATAAGGTTATTAAAAAACATAAAAGAACGAAAAGAAGTATTTCTGACGGGTGGAGAGCCTCTTCTATATGAGAATCTTGAGAGTTTATTAAAACATTTACAAACAGAAATTGAAGATATCAGACTCGGATTATTTACAACTGGTATTATTGTGAATAAGACAGGAAATATAAGTGCTATTTCTAAGAAATATGCATCTACATTAGCAAAATGTGGATTGGAAGTGTGTTATCTATCAGTATATAGTCATATAGAAGCAGAGCATGACTGGATGACGAGATCTTTGGGATCGTTTAGAATGTTGAATGAATCAATAACCAACTTACAAGAAATGGGAATTGAAATTAGATTTAATTCAGTAGTGACGAAGCGAAATATGAGGTTTTTTGAAGGTATCATAAAAATGGCAGAGGTACGTAATGTAACAGAGGTAAGGATACTCAAATTAATTAAGCAGGGAAGAGCAGTGAATTGTTGGGAAGAGATTGGTATTACGGAGGAACAGTATAGAAGGGTTATTTTAGATGTTATGCATAAAAAAGAGAAAATTCGGATTACGGCCTCTGGAGTAGTAGATATTTTACCTTGTAGAGAGAATTGCTATAATCAGTGTCCAGCAGGGAATGGATTAATTTATGTTACAAATGTAGGAGAAATTTTTCCATGTGCAAGTGTAAAAAGAAAAGAGGAATATAGAATTGCTAATATCAAAGAATTAGGCATAGAAAAGAAAAGGGAAGAATTTTTAAAAAAATTATCTGGAAAAATGTTATGCTGTTAAGAAATAATGTGTAGCAAAAATACTGTAATAAAGCAGAGTGATACAGCATAAATATTTAATTTAAGACTTTAATACGGTGAATGGAGATTCTTGTGCGATAAAATCGTACTTCGAGACTATGAAGAAAAGGACCTGTTGACAAGAGGGTGCGGACAAAATTCTGGACTACTATAGGGCTTCGAAAGGAGCCTTTTTAT
>OLOP01000351.1_pt1 | contig 36645 bp, 30 predicted proteins | sample 1672381 | NCBI WGS metagenome assembly OLOP01 (sample SAMEA3136678, study PRJEB25190) | human gut metagenome | biome: human gut; feature: human-associated habitat; material: faeces | place: Austria | collected 2013 | reverse complement strand
AAAACGCCTCGCGGAACGTTACCAGTGAACAGTAACTGAAATATACCTCTCCCAAAAGGAATGGGTTTGTGTTATACTCTAACAGATGATTTTCAGATAGAAAAGTAACTGAAAGTTAGTTTATGGATGATCCGGAAGGAGGATTTATGGAATATATTGAAGAAATACAGGAGCAGGTGATTCTGGTTGGCGTTCAGCTGGATGAGAACGATAATGTGAAAGAATCCCTGGATGAACTGGAGGAGCTTGCAGATACTGCCGGAGCTCAGACAGTGGGAAAAATTATCCAGAACCGTGAGACTGTACATCCTGGAACTTATATTGGAAAAGGAAAGATCGAGGAGGTACGTGCTCTTATGCTGGCCACGGATGCTACAGGAATCATCTGTGACGATGAACTTTCCCCGGCACAGATGAACAATCTGGAGCATGAGCTGGAATGTAAGGTAATGGACAGAACTCTTCTGATCCTTGACATTTTTGCAAAACATGCCACTACCAGCGAGGGAAAGATTCAGGTTGAGCTTGCACAGCTCCGTTACAGAGCATCCAGACTGGTAGGACTAGGTGCGTCTTTGTCCAGACTTGGAGGAGGAATCGGAACCCGAGGTCCTGGAGAGAAGAAGCTGGAGAGCGACCGACGTCTGATCCGAAAGAGAATCACAGCGCTGAAGGAAGAGCTTTCCCAGGTAGAGAAGCACAGAGAACTGCTCCGTACCGGACGTACCCGGGGAAAGATGAAGACTGCGGCGATCGTGGGCTATACCAATGCGGGAAAATCCACTTTACTGAACACTTTGACAGGCGCAGGTGTTCTTTCCGAGGACAAGCTTTTTGCCACTCTGGATCCGACTACGCGGGCTCTGACGCTGGATGACGGACAGCAGATCCTGCTTACCGATACGGTTGGATTTATCCGTAAGCTGCCACACAATCTGGTTGAGGCGTTTAAGAGTACGCTGGAGGAAGCCAGGTACGCGGATTACATCATTCATGTGGTGGATTGCTCCAATCCCCAGGCGGTGCAGCAGATGGAAGTGGTTTACGACACTTTGCAGGAGCTGGAAGTTCAGGGGAAAAAGACCATTACATTGTTTAATAAGGTGGATATGGGAGCGGCTATCCGTATGCGCGACAGCAATGCAGACCACACTTTGAAGGTATCTGCGAAAACAGGGGAAGGCCTTGAGGATTTAAAGGCACTTCTGGGGAAAATTCTTTCCGAAGAGCAGATTTATGTGGAAAAGCTTTTTACCTATCAGGAGGCTGGCAAGATTCAGCTGATCCGGGAATATGGACAGCTGCTTTCGGAGGAGTACACAGATACTGGAATTCTGGTGAAAGCCAGAGTGCCACAGGAAATTCATGGGAAGCTTATGTGACGCAGCCAGACCTGTGGAATTGGCAAAAAGTATGGGTTTATAAAGTTATCACATTTGAGGATAATAAGTAAATATAATGATATGAGTGTCAAAAGGTCTTTTGACACTCATTTGATACCCAGATTGCTACGCAGCTACGCTGCTCCCGCAATCCTCCAAATATTCGAAATCCGCTGATTTACTGCGTAAATCGCTACTTTCTCATATTTGGCGTGTCCCAAGTTCAAAAGCCTTATCGTGCAAGCACGAACAGCTTTTTGACCTTTTGACACTGGTATCATATAATGTTATCGCTTAAAAGTAATTTCTGTGAGGCGCATTGCTATACAGAAAGTGAAGAACGATAGGTAAGAAGACTAAAATTTGTAAAAAACAGGAGAGAATATCATGGGAAAATACACAGATTACATTATGAAAACAGCACAGGATCTGCTTTCAGTGCCAAGTCCAAGTGGTTTTACCCACATGGCAGCAGATTTTGTAAAAAAAGAATTTGAAAAGCTGGGCTATGAGCCGCAGATCACCCAGAAGGGGGCTGTGCTTGTAAAGCTTGGAGGAAAAGACGATGAGAATGCAGTGGTTCTGGCAGCTCACATGGATACTCTTGGCGGAATGGTCTGCCAGATCATGGACAACGGACATCTGAAACTGACTAATATCGGCGGTATGAATCCAAACAATGCAGAGGCTGAGAATTGTAAGGTTTATACAAAGTCCGGCAAAGTATATGATGCAACTTTCCAGCTGGAGAATGCGTCTGTTCATGTAAACGGCGAGTATAGCGATACCAAACGTACTTATGAGACGATGGAGGCCATTCTTGATGAGCCGGTGAAGAATAAAGAGGATGTGAAAAAACTTGGAATCATGACAGGCGATTTTGTCTGCTTTGATCCAAGGACAGTTGTGACTGAGAGAGGATACATCAAGAGCCGTTTCCTTGATGATAAATTCAGCACTGCTATTCTTCTCGGCTATGCTAAATATCTGAAAGAGAAAGAAATTCAGACAGAGCGTACCATTTATGTACTGATCACTTCTTATGAGGAAGTGGGACATGGTGGATGTGCCGCTATCCCAGATGGAGTGACAGAGATGATCTCCGTAGATATGGGATGTGTTGGAAAAGGCCTGGAATGTGATGAAACCATGGTTTCAATCTGCGCTAAGGACAGTATGGGACCATATGATTACCAGGTGGTTTCCGGTCTGATCAAGGCTGCACAGGAGAATGACATTGCGTTTGCTGTGGATGTGTATCCTCATTATGGCTCTGATGTGGATGCGGCACTGAAAGCAGGCTATGATATGAAGCATGGTCTGATCGGACCGGGAGTTTACGCATCTCATGGATACGAGCGGTCACACAGGGATGGAGCGAAGAATACACTGAAATTACTGAAGGCATATTTAGGATAAAAGTCCTGCGCGGTAGCGCTAAAGGCGCGGAACAATCGACTTTCATTTGGGGTGATGTCTGCGCAGGCAGACATGTCCGTTTAGAAGAAAAACTTGATTAAAAATGTATAAAATCTTAATAATAGAAGATGACGAAATTATTGTACAGATAGTAAAGCGACATTTGGAATCCTGGGGATATGAGGTCTTTCAGATCGAAGATTTCACTCATGTGATTCAGGAGTTTGTGCAAAAAGATCCACAGCTGGTGCTGCTGGATTTGAAACTGCCGTTTTTTAACGGTTTTCATTGGTGTGAGGAAATCCGCAAAATTTCACAGGTACCAGTGATGTTTCTGTCTTCAGCGGCTGACAATATGAATATGGTAATGGCCATGAGCCGGGGTGCAGATGATTTTATCGCGAAACCTTTTGATCTGGATGTGTTAACTGCGAAGGTGCAGGCTGTGCTTCGCAGAACCTATGCCTTTGGTCAGAACAACAGTCTTCTGGAAAGGGGCGGCGTAGTGCTGAATCCTGGAAATGGGACGATTTCAGTGGATGGAACGCTTGCAGACCTGACGAAAAACGAATTGAAGATATTGCAGATACTATTTGAACATCAGGGGCATGTTGTATCCAGAGAGTCGATTATGACAAAACTGTGGGAGAGCGACAGCTTTGTGGATGACAATACTTTGACAGTAAACATCACAAGAATCCGTCGGAAGCTGGAAGGTCTGGGTGTAGAGAACTTCATTATCACCAAAAAAGGCCTGGGGTACATGGTATGATTAAATATCTGAAAACCAGATGGAAAACAGGTGTTTGGGCTTTACTTATGGTAGCGGTAACGGCTGGAATCCTTTTTCTGTATGATATTCCGCTGGAGCCTGTAGGTTATGTGGCGGTTTTTGAAATGCTGCTGACAGGCCTGGGGCTTATGTGGGATTACCATAAATACCGGAAAAAGCAGGAAAGTCTGCTTTACATAAGAGACTGCGGCAATTTTTCAGAAGAATATCTGGAGGCTCCGGAGAATGAAAATGAGGCTATTTACCGGGAAATCTGCCGTAGTCTGGATGAGAAGAGAATAGAGGCTGAAAATCAGAGAAGTGCTTTTGGTACAGAATTGACAGACTTTTATACGCTGTGGGTTCACCAGATCAAAACACCTATTGCTGCAGCAAGACTGCTTCTTCAGGAAGAGAAGCCCAGACCTCAGGAGATTCAGAATGAGCTTTTTAAGGTGGAGCAGTACGTGGAGATGGTGCTGGGGTATCTTCGAACGGAGGATATGGCTTCAGACATCCGATTTGAGGAAATGGATATGGATTCTCTGATTCGTGAGCAGATTCACAAATTTGCCAGAATATTTATTGGGAAAAAGCTTTCTCTGGAGTATCAAGAGGTATCGGAAACGGTGCTTACAGATGAAAAATGGCTTGGCTTTGTGTTGGGACAAATTTTATCAAATGCACTGAAATACACAAAAAAAGGAAAAATATCCATCTATATGAGCAAATCCAGGCCGCATACGCTGGTGATCGAAGATACTGGAATTGGAATCCGTGCCGAAGATTTGCCCCGGGTTTTTGAAAAGGGGTTTACTGGCTATAATGGACGTGAAGAGAACAGGTCTACTGGAATTGGGCTTTATCTTTGCGGAAAGATTATGAAAAGGCTGGATCACGGAATCAGGATAGAGTCGGAGCTTGGAAAAGGGACGAAGGTATTTCTTGAACTGGGAAGGAAGAAGATGGATCTATATTAGAGCGTGTTCGGAAAAAACAATCTCGCAGTCTGCATGCCCCACTTTTCGGTGTATTTTGCAGATTGCAAGATTAATTTTTTACATGCTTTAGATGGTGGGGACAAGGAGAGAGTATGAAAGCGATAAAGAAGGTTTTAAACAATATTTTTATTGATGGTTTAAGCGGAATGGCTTTGGGGTTGTTTTCTACTTTGATCATCGGAACTATTTTGAAACAGATTGGTGATTTGATGGGCGGTACATATGGCACTTATTTAAGTGCATTTGCAGTGGTTGCCCAGAGGCTTACAGGTGCCGGAATCGGCATCGGTGTTGCGTATAAATTCCGGGAATCTACTTATGTGCTGTTGTCGGCTGCGGCAGCAGGAATGATTGGGGCTTATGCATCAAACCTTATTGCAGGAACCCTGTTGTCTGATACAGGGGCATTAGTGTTATCCGGTCCTGGCGAGCCTCTTGGAGCGTTTGTGGCTGCATATGTGGGAATTACGATTGGGAGGCTGGTTGCCGGAAAAACAAAACTGGATCTTCTTATTACACCAGCAATCACCATCCTTTCCGGTGGTGCTGTAGGGATACTGGTAGGACCGGGAGTATCAAGCTTCATGACATGGCTTGGCAACCTGGTAAACTGGGGAACTGAGCAGCAGCCAATCCTAATGGGAATTGTGGTTTCTGTCATCATGGGAATGGTACTGACTTTGCCAATTAGCTCTGCAGCTCTTGGAATTATTCTGGGGCTGAATGGCGTGGCAGCGGGTGCGGCAACGATCGGATGCTGCTGTCAGATGATTGGATTTGCAGTGACAAGTTTTAAGGATAATGGCGTGGGCGGTCTTTTTGCCCAGGGAATCGGAACTTCCATGCTGCAGATCCCTAATATTATGAAGCGTCCGCTGATCTGGCTGCCTCCTACACTGGCATCTGCTATTTTAGGCCCAATTGCCATTATCGGGCCTTTCCATATGACAAACAATGCGACAGGCTCCGGAATGGGAACATCAGGTCTGGTTGGACAGATCATGACTTACCAGACTATGGTGGCAACAGAATCACCGGTGCTGGTAATTCTGAAAATTGTATTGTTCCACTTCCTACTTCCGGGACTGTTATCCTATGTGATTTACCGAGGAATGCGAAATATGGGATATATTAAAGACGGACAGATGAAGCTGAATGTGTAAGGAATATAAAATAAATATTGACATCTAATGAATGTTAGAATATACTAACAGCATAAATCGTTGTTATATTTATTGGTGAAAATTCGTACAGTGTTTGGGAAATGGTATAGAAGCCTTCGGCAAGCACGTTTCGGCTAACCGGAAAGGAGTATAGTATGGGAACAGTAGTTGTTGGTGCTATCGTAGTCGTAATAGCAGGTCTGGCAGTGAGAAGTATTGTGAAGGATAAAAAAAGCGGAAAAGGCTGCAATGGTAACTGTGGAAGCTGCGGCGGACACTGCCATTGAGATTTAAACTTGCCGATAGTAATGAAATATATAGAACCGGCGTGATAGGGTAATTCAATCTTAACTTTGAACTTGCATGGAAAGCGCAGCAGGAAATGCTGAACTTGCATGGCGTAGCGAATGCTGAGACTGGTTCACCCAGGGAGATTCTGTTGCTTGGATATAAAACCGGATTTGTAAACGATTCGGCGGTATGGCTGCTTATGCTGAAAAAGCGTAACACGTCTGTCCACATATATAACGTAGAAGAGATTGATGAAATGATTCTGCTCATCCGTGACAGTTTTATCCACGCTTTCATTACCCTTGAAATAGTTTTGAGAGAAAAGTTGGAGGAAGTGGAGAAAGACTGGGAGTAAAGCAGAATGGGAATACTGCACTTTCAAAGAAACCGGTGTAAGACACACGCTTTATACGATAAGGAAAAACGACATCATATGGACATGAAAGAAATTATCGTAGTAGCGGCTCGTAAGCTGATTCTGGAGAAAAAGGTAAAGAAGCTTACGGTGAAAGATATTGTGGAGGAATGCCAGATCTGATTCAGTGGAGTATGAAGCAGGGAACCAGACGGCTTTTGGAAGAGGGCAGAAAGCATTATGGAAGAAGAAAAAATGTATCAGAACTACAGCCATCAGCAGCTGAAACTGATTCTTCGCTGTCATAGCCGTGCGATTCTTGGTCTTTTCCAGGATTGGACAGCGGAAGATACGAAGAATCTGGATGCGATTGTGCATGAGGTTTATCAGATCATGATGGGAAATTTGTTCCGGATAAAGTATAAAGAGTTCCCTGCAATTGATAAATTCAGATATCCTCTGGAGTTTGACTCCGGGGGATTTTTTATGTAACAGGAAATTCCATTAGAATAAACGGTCAAAAAAATGCCTAAAATGCCAAAAACAAAGAAGTCCCTTCATTTTTTATCCATTCGTTCCCCAATAGACACCGTTCGTTCTGCCCTTTTAGTTATTTGTCCTCTCTAATCACCACTTATAATCCTTTTATTGCAGCCCATATGCCAGGAGGTACAATAAAGGTACAAATTCCAAAGGAGGGAAAACAAGAATGAAACGAAACAAAAGAGTAGTTCCAGGTCTTGTGGTGATTGCAGTTCTTCTGGTTATCACAATGATTATGAACGTTATGCTCAATAACTTCGGTGCCACCCTTTCTGGCTATATGGGCGGTGGCGCAAGCGTTAGTGTTGAGAATGAGGATCTCGATCTGGACGAAATGTCTCTTCTGGCTGAAGGCCGTGAAGTAGATCGGGAAATGGAAGCGGAAGGAGCAGTTCTTCTTAGAAATGAGAACAATGCATTACCGCTGGCAAAAGGATCCAAGGTTACAATTCTTGGTGCTCAGTCTTATAACTATGTAAATGGTGGAACCGGTTCAGCCGGTGGAAAGTATGATGAGTACACATACACCATGAAAGAAGCTTTTGAAGGAAGCAAAGAGGATGGTTCTGAGAGCGCAAGTACAGAAGTTTATCTTGATATAAATGACAAAGCGTGGGACTGGCTGGAGAAAGCAGTTGGTGGTGAGCGAAATGTAAACACCACAGAAGAGTATTACGGACATCTTGGAGATGGAACAACTGCTCCGTTTGAAGGTTCTGAATACAAAGAAAACAAAGACAATTATGGAAACGGTGACTGGGGCGGATTTAAACGTGTCTGCGAATTCTCAAAGGAAGTCTACGAGCGTGATATGGATGATTTCATGGATAGTGATTATTCCGACACGGCAATTGTAACCTTTGCACGTTCCGGTGCTGAAGGTGCTTCTCCGGTTATGGACTATGATGGTGACGGAGTTGCATCCACAGGAACGACTTACCTGCAGCTTTCTCAGGATGAGAAGGATCTTCTTACTTTCTGTAAAGAAAACTTTAATAAAACAATTGTACTGATCAATTCCTCCGCAGCAGTGGAACTTGGAGAAATTGAGCAGGAAGAATATGGTGTAGATGCCTGCCTGTGGATTGGACATCCGGGTGAAGCCGGACTTGTAGGTGTGGCACAAATCCTTACAGGAGATGTAAACCCATCTGGACGTCTTGCAGATACATATGCATACGATATGTCTACTATGCCATCTTTCTATAACAACGATGACAATAAATATACAAACGTTGAGAACATTGTAACTGGTTTTAACCAGTCTTCCAATTTTGGATACTATCAGTATGAGGAAGGCATTTATGTAGGCTATCGTTTCTACGAAACAGCAGATGCAGAAGGATACTTCGACAGTCCTGAATTTACTTCACATGAGTGGAAAAATGGAAAAGCTTCCGGCTATGATGAAGTAGTCCAGTATCCATTTGGTTATGGCCTTTCTTATACCACATTTGAGGAAGAAGTAACCTCAAGCGATGTGAAACTGGAAGCACACGGCGAAAACAGTGTAACAGTAAAAGTAACCAACACAGGTGATGCTGCCGGAAAACAGGTTGTACAGCTTTATGCAGAAGCACCATATAACACAGACGATACCTGCGGTATCAAAGGCACAGGACTTCAGAAGTCTGCAAAGACACTGATCGGTTATGCCAAGACTGGCGAAATCGAGGCTGGTAAGTCTGAAGAAGTAACTATTACATTCCGTACAGATGATGTAGCTTCCTTTGACGCCTATGGACATGGCTGTTATGTACTGGAAAAAGGTGATTACAAATTCCATATTGGTCTGAATGCACACGAAGATGCATGTGACTCTGTAGAGGCAAGCCTTGCAGATTCCTACTATTATGATGAGGATGGAGTTGGTGCACGTGATACAGATGAAATGGTAGCAAAAGTTTCCATGAGCGATGTTGATGCCGGTGATGGAAATATGCTGGACGGATATCTGAACCGTGATGATTTTGCAGGTGGAATGGCAACAATTATGGAACATGAGTCCAACTGCAAGACAGAATCCCTGTGCGATGCAGCTGTAATTGCACTTGGCTGCCCTGCGCTTGGTACAGTGGATTACACTTACGAAACATACGAAAACGGTGAAAAAGTAGAAAAAACAATTAAGAAATATGTTGGTGGTGCAAGCTACCTAGCTTACTCGGATGAAGAAAACTGGGAGGGCCGCACACAGGATGATGAGCGCTATCTTTACGATGACGTTTATGAAAATCACGTAATTAATAACGACAAAGTTTACTATGTTTTAGTTGATTCGGAAGGAAATCCGGAAAAAACAGCAGATGGAAATTATCAGATCACAACAGACGAAACTTCCATGCGTCTGGATGTAAACTGCCCGATTCTGAAAGAAGTCGGTTATGATAATGAAATCTGGGCATATCTGGTTGATCAGCTTTCTATCGAAGAGGATATTACCTGTGCGGGAAGCATGGGATGGCAGACTCCGGAGGTTGCTTCTGTAAATAAAGAGAGAACAAGTGTTGTAGACGGACCTGGAGAATCCGGAAACGGAAACAATTCTTATGGTGTAAACACCTGGTTTACTTCCGCAGTTGTAAATGCTTCTACATGGAGTCCGGCACTTACTTATAAGCTTGGTGTGGCTTATGCACACCAGTCTATGAAGAATGGTCTTACAGGAGCTTATGCTCCGGCTATGAATACCCATCGTACTCCATTTGGCGGACGTAACTTCGAGTATTTCTCAGAAGACGGATATCTTGGAGGAACCGTTGGCGCAGGAGAGATTTCAGGACTTCAGGATACCGGTATTTCTGTATTTATCAAGCACATGGCGATGAATGATAACGATACAAACCGTGATGGAAATATCACCTGGTTCTCTGAGCAGTCTGCAAGGGAAATTTACCTGAAAGACTATGAGATCAGTACAAAATATGTTTTCAATTATGATGAAGAAACTGAAAATGGAAGTCTTGCACTTGGAGAAGGTGCTCTTGGTATCATGAGCTCCCTGAACAGGGATGGTATTTCCATGTTCCATCAGGGACTTTATAAGAATATCCTTCGCGGTGAGTGGGGATTCAACGGTATGGTCATTACAGATGGTGTAGGACCTTATGCATGGGTTATGACTCCTGGTGCTGGTTTATATGGTGGTGTTGAGGGACAGCTTGGTGGTTCCGCAGTATCTGCTTATTATGAATACGAAGGAAACTCCTCTGCGACCAACTATGGCCGTTACCTGCTCCGTCAGGCTGCAAAACATATGCTGTATCAATTCTGCCATACAGGCGGCACAGATGCAGAAAGCTTTGTTGTAACCGAAGATACAAGCTGGAAGACACTGCAGATGATCGGAAATATCGTACTGGTACTTCTCATGCTCCTGACTGCAGTATTCTGCTTCATAATGCCAGCTATAAAAGGAAATAAAGCAACAAATGCAAAATCAGAGAAGTCTGGAATGACAGATAAAAATACAGATAACACAATTGTAATTCCGGAAAAGAAACAAAGTGGAATCAGCAAAGTACTGGATAAAAAGTTCCATTTTACAGAACGTGGCTCTTCCATGGGATCTGAAATTGGTGCCGGATTCGGAGCATTCTGTATCTCAATTTGTGCACTTCTGGTAAATACAAGGATTATTGGAGAAGCATATGGCAACTATGCAGGTTCCTATCTTGCAGTAACACTCCTTGCGTTTGCGGGCTCCCTGCTTTTGGGGCTGATCTGTAACCTTCCTCTGGTACAGACGGCAAATATGGGCTTAAGTTCCATTTTGATTTCCATGCTTGGCGTAAGCGAGGGACTTACCTATGCAAACCTGATGCTTGTAACATTTATTGCGGCAATTGTATATCTTGTTGTAGTAATCACTCCGGCGAAGCTGTTCCTGGTAGAGAACATTCCGGATGGAGTGAAAAAAGCACTTCCAGTAGGCCTTGGCCTTTATGTGGCTGCTACAGCAATCAGGAACACAGGAATCGTGGATACAGAGGGTCAGATTGTGGCTCCATCCACTCTTCCAACCCTGGATCAGTATTATTTCTGGCTTCTTCTTGCAGGAGTGGTACTTTTCCTGATTTTCAAAGCTTTGCACCGCACCAAACCAATGACAGCTACTTTCTGGAGCCTGATCGGTCTGATGTGGATTGGCGGAATCGTATTCTTCCTGGATTACTTTATTGGTGGTCAGACGGCAGCAACGGTTGTTTATCATCGTGTAAACATGGTAGTTGCAACAGATGGTGCAAGTCCATATAACCTCCCGGCAGCACTGACATCCCTTCATATTGGACAGCTGTTCAGAAGTGGATTGGATTTCAGCGCTTATACAGCAGCTGGTGGAAATGTATTCCTCCTGATGGCAAAAGGTATTCTCAGCTTCCTGTTCCTTGGTTTATATAACAACCTGGGTTATACAAAGGCAGCAGCTGTTGCTGGCGATTATGAGGATGAAGAATATGCGGCAGCAGGTGAGAAGAAAGTTCATATCATTGGCGCAATATTGAATGTAATAGCTCCGATTCTTGGTGCTCCGGCCACCTCAGTAGGTGCTGAGTCTGGTGTAGCAGGAAATGACGGCGGTAAGACAGGTCTTGTTTCCGTAACTGCAGCAGTAGGGTTTTTCATTTCCCTTTTCAGCTGGGTATTCTTAATGCTTTTTGCAACAGGAACTCACGGTGTTGGAATGTGGATTGATGATACAGAAGTGAAACTGGCAGCATATGTACAGGATACCTTCATTTTTGCAGACTTGATCATGGCTTTCGTAGGAGCGTCCATGCTCAGAGGAATCCGAAAGGTAGATACAAAGAAACGTACAGAATTTTTGCCATTTGCAATTACAGCTGTAGTCACAGCATTTATGGGAAATGTAGCGATTGGCGTAGCTCTTGGTTATATTGCTTATGTACTTTGCATGGTTTGTAGTAAAGAGCGCAAAGAACTGAAAGGTACACAGATTGGAATCGGAGTGCTGATGCTGATTTTTGCTATTGTGGCACTTATATAAAAATTTAAACGAGCATTCAAAAAGGGTATATCGCCATTGGGCAATATACCCGCTCCATAAAGGAAAATTACAGGCAAATTCCAAAATTCAGAACGGAGGAAAGTTCATGTTAAAGAAAAAAATAATGGCAGCACTTCTGCTTATGAGCGCAGCTGTTTTCACACCTGGAATGACAGTTATGGCTGATGATTCCAATGTGATCATTGTTGCAAACAGTCCGGATGAAGCTGCTGGATATGATGAGGATAAGGAGCCTCTTGGTGAAGCATCTGATTTCACCTTTGATTTTGAAACTCTGGACTATTCGTTCACAGGCGCAGAGAATGCGGAGTTCTATTACATTAAAGTTTTTCCTGTAACAGATGGTAAAGAGAGCAATTCCGCCAGCTTCCAGTCTGAGAAAATTGATGCAAATGAAGAGAATAAATACAGCGGAACGATAGCTGGCGAAATCCTTCTTGCAGGAGATTACAAAGCGCATGTAGTGGCTTCCGCGGCTGGTTACAGCTCTTCCGATATCGAAGTGGACGGAACTTCTACCCTACTTGCAGCGCCTTCTGTAAGTGCTAACTGGGACACAGAAGATGAGAATGACGTAAAAGTGAAAATTACGATCACAGCAGGTGATGAGCTTACGGAAACCTTTACTCTCACAGTGAAGAATGAAACAGGCGAAGCTGTTTATACAGATGAAGAAGTGGAAGCAGGGGAAATCATTCTTACTGCTAAAGATCTTGGCGCAGATGCGTTGGCTATAGAGGATGTTTATAGTGTAACCGTATCAGATAATGAAGTGGAAGGCTATAAACTTCCAGTGGAGAATGAAATCAGTGCTGATGTGACTGAGGCAAGAGGCTTTGGCGGACCGCCAATGTAAAGAAAATGTAATTCGTAATTTCGCAAATGATAATACCTGCATTTTTATAGAAATATCTGTAAAAATGCAGGCATTTTTGTTGCTTTCTGTTTGAAGTAACCGTAATAATTTTGTATAATTATACGGAGAGGAATGTACCGGAATCAGGAATCTGAAAAGAAAATCGAAGACTGGAAGAGAATCAGGGCTTGAAAAAGGGTACCGGTATAGTGAACGTGTATGGGAAACTTGTCAGAATATTTTCAGAAATATTATATTTTACATGAGTTTGGCATTGGTTATTTTATGACCAATATTGTATTTGTAGCAGCGGTTATGGTACTGTTGGGGGATTTCAAATGGAAGAAAAAGGGAAACTGTCTGAGGTTTATCGGTCAGTTCCTGGTATGCTGGTTGTGGACTGTATTATTTGATACTGTGTATTTTGCAATCTCAGGTATGTCTGGTTCAGGAAATATGGATCGAATCATGATGGCTGTTTTTCTGTTCTTTTATACAATTACATTCAGTAAACTGAGTCAGACCACCCGGGTCTTAAGAAGTGTGATTTTTTATACTTGCTATATGACTATGCTTCCGGTGTCAGAACCGGTGGGAGAAGTTATCAAAAATATTAATGAGGAATATTTTGTGTGGTCCCAGCACCTTACCTGGATCATTATGGTGCTGATGACAATGGTGGTAGCATGGTTTCTTACTTATTTTTCCACGGAAAAACTGATGCTGGTCCAGAAGATTCCGGCACTTTTGATCGTGCTCATGTCAGGTCTGATTCTTCTGCTGGAAATTATCGGGATGGCACAAAAGGTTTCCAAGACTTTTCGGTCTTATATGGTGTTGATTGGTGTGGTGGGATTCCTTCTGGAGATTTTATGCTATTATCTGTTTTACCGTATAGGAAAAGAGTATGACCGGAATATGGAACTAATAGCAATTAGTCAGAAGGAAAATCTGGATCAGGAGCTGTTTCAGTCAACTCGTGCTGTTTATGAGGAAATGCATGAGATACGGCATGAAATGAAGAATCATCTGGCTTATATTCATATTCTTTTTGAAAAAGGGGAGCATGACATGCTGGAAGAATATCTGAAAGAAGTCTCCATGGAAACGGAGAATCTGTTCTCCTTTATTGAATGTGGAAATGATGTGATTAATGCAGTTATGAATCATATGATGACACAGGCCAGGGCGGAGGGAATCGTACTGCAGTCACAGCTGATCGTGCCGCCGGTTTTACCTTATCCGGAAACAGAGCTTTGCAGTCTGCTTAGCAACCTGGTGGAGAATGCCCTTGAGGCAGCTACAAAAAGTGGAGAGAAGAATCCTGTAGTTACTGTGGGGATACGTCCGCAGCAGGATTATCTGTTTATTCATGTGACCAATCCTGTGAATCCGCAGATTTCAAACAGACGTCATTTGAAACTTCAGACTACCAAAGAAAATGCCAGGGTTCATGGATATGGAACGAAAATTATTCAGAACATTGCCGTCAAGAATCAGGGCAGTGTGCGATATGATATAGAAAATAAACGTTTTGTAGCGGATGTAATGTTATATCTGGGGGATGACTGTAATGGAGAAAATGAGACTGGCAATTTGTGATGACGAATCCGTGGTGCTCAGTGTAGTATCAGGAGCCATTGCAAGTGCTTTTAAGAAAAAGGGAATACAGGTGGAGGTGATGACTTTCCGTCGGGCAAAGGATCTGGAGGAACGGATGAAGGAAGTGGAATTTCAGCTTTTGTTTCTGGACATTGACATGCCAGAGATGGATGGGATCACTTTTGCAAAAAAGGTGAGAGCGTCTAATAGCCGGACAGATATTATATTTGTTTCGTCCAGGGAAGATAAGGTGTTTGATGCTCTGCGCACCAATCCAGGAGGATTTATCCGTAAGGGACGTTTCCTGGAGGATGCGCCGGAGGTAATTGAGACCTGGCTGAAAAACCGTCCAAAGGAAGAAGCCCCCAGGCTGCTAGTGCAAGGAGTAAGAGAAACATCGTCGTATGCATTGGATACGATTCTTTATATCGAAGGTGAAGGGAAAATTCAGAATCTCTATATCATGAATCAGAAAGAACCGGCTCAGCTCAGGCGTTCCATGCAGGAACTAGAAGAGGTATTAACTCCTCAGGGATTTTTGCGAATTCATAAAGGGTATCTGGTGAATTACAAGTACATCCGCCGTTTGGAAGATACGGAAGCAGTGCTTACCAACGGTGAGCGAATCCCTCTTTCCAGACGCCGTGTCCAGGAAATTCGCAAGCGGTATCTGGAACTGATGAGAGGTAGAGGTACTGTAATTTTGTCGTGAACTTCGGAAATAATGCGTATTAGAATGTCTTCAGAAATGAATCCGGATTAATGAGTGGGCAAGGTGTATTTTTACACTTTGTTCATTTTGTCTATAAGGAGTCTACGAACAGGTGGAGGCAGCAGTTGGAAAAGTGCTGGAAGCGGAAAAATTTGAAAGAGCATGGGGAGCAGATATTGGAGAATATACTTCCCGGAGCGGAGGAAAAAATCCTCACTGCAGAATACGCCCTTGATTTTGCCATGCAGGCAGCAAACCGTGCACTTCTGATATCGTTGGAGGCCATTGAAGCCCAGCGCTTCGAAGAGAAGCGGGAAACACAAGAGCAGGAATAATTCGCAAAGAAGTGACACACCCATGAAAGAAGTAAAAACCCCAAAAAAGCCGTTGACCTACTATTACGGCATCGTGCTTCTGGTGCTGATTGTCTTTAACCAGGTGGCTTCTCCGATTTTAATGTTGAACGATTTACATATGTCAAAGGTAACTGTTCAGAATCTATAGAAAATCCATAAAGAATCCACCGAAAAACAGGAGATGCTACCTCCAATGCATATGGATGTGGATAACTTCTCAAAATTTAGTATCTAATCTGTATAAGTGTCGCAAATAAGCATAAAAGAGAAAAAGGAATTTGCCAAGAGGAATTTATTTTTCGGTGCTGTCGTTTAATTATTCACTCTTCCCAAAAGTACGTGTATATGTTAGTATAAACACAAAGCATATTTCTTCTAATTATCAAGGCGTTTCCAGCGCCATCTATTTTCATCTAATATGTTCAGAAATCAATGCTTTTAAATCCAGAACAAGTAAGAGCAGGAGATCTCTGAAATGTACGCATCGAGTCTCCTGGGAAGGGAGAATTGAATATGGTGAAACAGAATGCAAAGGGTCAGGATACTAGACAAATACCATATTTCGTGGTCTCTCAGTGAAAAAACAACGAAAAACCACAAAAATCAACCAAAAACACCAACCAAAGCAACAAAAACAGTGTTGAATTATGTTGACACCGCATAGCAAATGACGTATAATGAGCATAGAAAACTATGTCATGGAACAACGGACATTTATGTTGCCGACAGAGAGAATATTGTGTTTTGGAGATACAGAATATTATTTCATATGCCGGGACATCCATGAGAAAGGAGAACCATGGAAAAATACAATTCAAGTGAGATTCCGAAATCTTCCAGAATTACCCGCCTGGTAGATCATCTCTATGCCAAGATGCCGGAGATCGAATCTTACAGAGCGAAGCTGATCACAGAGTCCTATAAGGAGACGGAAGACCAGCCGATCATTACCAGAAGAGCGAAAGCTTTTTCCCACATTTTACATAATATTCCGATCATCATCCGTGATGAGGAACTGATCGTGGGAAGTAACTCCATTGCACCGAGAGGATGCCAGACATTCCCGGAATTTTCCTACCAGTGGCTGGAAGACGAGCTGGATACGGTTGCCACCAGAACTGCTGATCCATTCTATATTTCAGAGCAGGCCAAAGCAGATCTTCGCGAGGTACACAAATACTGGAAAGGCAAGACTACCAGTGAGCTCGCCACAGCATATATGGCACCGGAAGCAATCCGTGCCATCGATCACAATATTTTTACACCAGGAAATTATTTCTACAATGGTGTAGGACACGTTACTGTAAAGTATTGGGAAGTTCTTGAAATCGGATACGAAGGCATTATGGCGAAAGCACAGGCTGAGCTGGATAAATGCAATGTGGGGGATGGAGATTACGCAGAGCGTTCCCGTTTCCTGGAAGCAGTTATCATGAGCTGCCAGGCAGTGATTGATTATGCAGACAGATATGCAAAGCTTGCCCTTGAAATGGCAGAGAAATGTACAGATCCACAGCGTAAAGCAGAGCTTCTTGTGATTGCATCCAATTGCAGCAAGGTTCCGGCGAAGGGAGCTACCAATTTCTGGGAGGCGTGTCAGTCCTTCTGGTTTGTGCAGCAGCTTCTCCAGATGGAGTCTAGCGGACATTCCATTTCCCCAGGACGTTTCGACCAGTATATGTATCCTTATTATAAGAAGGATATTGAGAGCGGCGCGATTACCAGAACAGCAGCCCAGGAGCTTCTTGATTGCATCTGGGTAAAATTAAATGACCTGAATAAAGTCCGTGATGCTGCTTCCGCAGAAGGCTTCGCAGGCTACAGTCTGTTCCAGAACCTGATCGTAGGAGGTCAGGATAAAGATGGCAATGATGTGACCAATGACCTTTCCTTTATGTGTATTGAGGCATCCATGCATGTACATCTTCCGGCTCCGTCCCTTTCCATCCGTGTATGGAATGGTTCTCCTCATGACCTTCTGATCAAGGCAGCAGAGCTTACCAGAACGGGTATCGGACTTCCGGCTTATTATAACGACGAGGTAATCATCCCAGCACTGCAGAACAGAGGACTTTCCCTTGCAGATGCCCGTGAGTATAATATCATCGGTTGCGTAGAGCCACAGAAAGCAGGTAAGACAGAGGGATGGCATGATGCAGCATTCTTTAATATGTGCCGTCCGCTGGAGCTTGTATTTGCCAATGGTATGGATCAGGGCGAGATGGTCGGAATTCCTACCGGCGATGTAACCCAGATGGCTACATTCGATGAATTCTATGATGCATACAAGAAACAGATGGAGTACTGCATTTCCCTTCTTGTAAATGCAGATAATGCCATTGACGTGGCTCATGCAAAGCGTTGTCCGCTTCCATTCCTTTCCAGTATGATTGATGACTGTATCAAACGTGGAAAGACCGTACAGGAAGGCGGCGCAGTTTATAACTTTACCGGTCCCCAGGGCTTTGGTATTGCAAACATGGCAGATTCCCTGTATGCAATTCGTCAGCTGGTCTATGAAGAGAAGAAGTTTACGATGGAGGAGCTGAAGGAAGCTCTTGCATGGAACTATGGCAAAGGCCTGGATGAGCAGTCTGTGAAAGAGATCACAACCGGCATCTTAAGAGAGATGACCGAGAGCGGTGCCAAGGTTGATGCGGATACTGCAGCAGCTGTCCTGAAATCTGTTATGAATGCCCAGATGGCACCTGAGAAGATGGCTAGATATCAGGAAATTCACGACATGATCGCAGAAGTTCCGAAATTCGGAAATGACATTCCGGAGGTTGACTACTTCGCAAGAGACGTAGCTTACACATACACAAGACCGTTACAGAACTTTAAGAACCCAAGAGGCGGACAGTATCAGGCGGGACTTTATCCGGTATCTGCAAACGTACCTCTTGGTGGACAGACTGGTGCTACACCAGATGGAAGATATGCACATACTCCGGTTGCAGATGGTGTTTCCCCATCCGCAGGTAAGGATGTGAACGGACCTACTGCAGCAGCAAGCTCTGTTGCAAAACTGGATCACTTCATCGTATCCAATGGTACTCTGTTCAATCAGAAATTCCATCCGTCAGCATTGTCTGGACGTGAGGGTCTTGAGAAGTTCGTTGCACTGATCCGCTCCTACTTCGATCAGAAGGGAATGCATATGCAGTTTAACGTTGTAAGCAGAGAGACACTGCTGGATGCACAGGCACATCCGGAGAACTATAAGCATCTGGTTGTACGTGTGGCTGGTTACAGTGCACTGTTTACTACACTTTCCAAATCTCTGCAGGATGACATTATCAGAAGAACTGAGCAGGGATTCTAAAAAGAAAGTCAGCAGACTCTTATGCAGGAGAGTTATAATTGCCCCATAGCTCACTTCTTAGCGAGATGATAAGTGTGGCTGTGAATGGGAACTTTCTGCGAAAAATATAAATGGAATTGCTGGTGGCTTCGTTAAGAGAAGTCTGCTGGCACTTCCGTATAATGGAGAAATCTATGGAATATTTAGACACTACAGGACGTATTTTCGACGTCCAGCGCTATTCCATCCATGACGGTCCTGGAATCCGTACCATTGTGTTTTTGAAAGGCTGTGTGCTCAGATGTCAGTGGTGCTGCAATCCGGAATCCCAGGAATATAAGATCCAGACAATGAAAACTCCAGACGGCGTGAAGACCATGGGACGAGACGTAACGGTCCGCGAGATGATCGAACTGGTAGAGAAGGATCGCCCATACTACTACCGTTCCGGCGGCGGAATGACACTTTCCGGCGGCGAATGTCTCTGTCAGCCGGAATTTGCCCGTGACCTTCTTCGCGCAGCGAAAGAGCGTGGAATTAATACAGCTATCGAGAGTATGGCTTGTGTTCCCTGGAAAAATATAGAGATGGTACTGCCTTATCTGGATACTTACCTGATGGATATCAAGCATACCAATCAGGAGAAGCATAAGCAGTTTACAGGCAAGCCCAATGGACTGGCTCTGGAGAACGCCAGAAAGGTAGCTCTTTCTGGCCAGACCAATCTGGTGATTCGTGTACCTGTCGTTCCAACGTTCAATGACAGTGTGGAGGAAATCAAGTCTATTGCTTCCTTTGCATCTACATTGCCAGGTGTGAAGAAGATTCACCTTCTTCCATATCACCGTCTGGGACAGGATAAGTACGACTGGCTTGGAAGAGAATACAAGCTGCCGGAGATACTTCCTCCAGAACCGGAGCATATGGAACTTTTAAAAAAAGCAGTGCATTCCGTCTGTGATCTGGATTGCCAGATAGGTGGATGAAATACTATTTTATGTGAAAATTTTGAAGAAAGACATTGTGTGGAGAAATCTGTACAGTGTCTTTTTTTGCGTGCATTTCTTATTTAATGTGTTGGGAGGGTGAAAAGTTCTTCAGGAGGGACACATTTGAACAACTTTCAACACACTAAAAGAAAGCCTTTTTCATACATGCTCCAGGAAAAGAAATTGGAAAAAGATTTGCTTAAATTATAATTTTTTTGTATGATAGGTGGTATAATAAATACTTGATGAATTTATATCAACTATTTAAAAAAGCGGAGAAAGAAAACTTTATAAAGACAGTTAGATTGATTGCGGTAAAATCTGGCTGGTGCAAAATACTACAGCATAAGGAGAAAAAGAATGAGAGGACTATACTCATCAAAGACAAAAATCAGACACCAGATTTTTACTGAAATTGCCCGGCTTGCCTATGAGGGCGACATTGAGAAAGAGATGGATGATCTTCCGTACAAAATTCTTCCAGGAGAGATTGCAACATATCGTGACAGTATTTTTCTGGAGAGAGCTATCGTAGGAGAGAGACTGCGTGTGGCAATGGGACTGCCTCTTCGAAACATTTCCGAGCATGCGCCAATTTCCAAGGGCGTAGAAGCCAGCTTGATCGAAGAGAAATATTATGAGCCGCCCCTTATCAATATTATTAAATTCGCCTGCAACTCCTGTCCGGAGAAGCGTGTGATTGTCACAGAGGGCTGCCAGGGCTGTCTGGAACATCCTTGTCAGGAGGTCTGTCCCAAGCAGGCTATCCACATGGAAAACGGGCGGTCTGTGATCGATCAGGAGAAATGCATCAAATGTGGAAAGTGTCTGGAATCCTGTCCATATAATGCCATTATCAAGCAGGAGCGTCCGTGTGCCAAGGCCTGTGGAATGAATGCCATCCATTCAGACGAGTATGGCAGAGCAGAGATCGACTATGACAAGTGTGTTTCCTGTGGAATGTGCCTGGTAAGCTGTCCGTTCAGTGCCATTGTAGATAAGGGACAGATTTATCAGACCATTATGGCATTAAAAAGTGATACACCAGTTTATGCCATTGTAGCGCCGGCTGTGGCAGGTCAGTTTGAACCGGAATTGAAGAATACCCAGCTTCGGGGAGCTTTTAAAGCGCTTGGATTTACGGATATTAAGGAAGTGGCTGTGGGTGCAGATCTTTGCACCATTGAGGAGGCTAAGGACTTCATGAAGGAAGTGCCGGAGAAAATTCCGTTTATGGGAACCTCCTGTTGCCCGGCATGGTCTGTTATGGCAAAAAAGACGGTTCCACAGCTTGCCAACTGCATTTCCATGGCGCTTACTCCCATGGTACTGACTGCCAGACTTCTGAAGCAGGAAGAGCCAGACTGCAAGATCGTGTTTGTAGGACCATGTGCAGCCAAGAAGCTGGAGGCAAGCCGTAAGTCGGTTCGAAGCTATGTGGACTTCGTTCTCACCTTTGAAGAGGTGAAAGGCATGTTTGATGCCAAGGATGTTGATTTCGCCAGCCTTCCGGAGGAAGAGCCTCTTACCCAGGCCAGTAGTGACGGTCGTGGCTTCGCTGCTAGCGGCGGTGTGGCAGCCGCAGTTGTGAAAGCTGTAAAGCGTATGGATCCGGACCGCGAGGTGAAGGTAGTCAGTGCTAACGGACTTCAGGAGTGCAAAAAGATGTTGATGGCAGCCAAAGCCGGAAAATATAATGGCTATCTGCTGGAAGGAATGGCCTGCCCAGGCGGATGTATAGCCGGTGCTGGAACGGTGCAGACTGTAAAGAAAGCAGGAGTGGCACTGGAGAAGATGAAGAAGGAAGCGTCTTTTGAGGAATGTATGGATACTTCATTTGGCGGGGAACTGGAGAAACTGGAAGAGCTGTAAAATTATTTAGCCGAGCTGCTTGAAAATAAAGAATACATGAGAAGGAGAAAAGCAAAAATGCGTGCATATGAACGTTTGTTAAATTATGTGAAAGTATATACCACAAGCGAGGACGAGCAGGAGAACGTGCCGTCCACCAGCCGTCAGTTTGACCTGGGAAACCAGTTGGCAGAGGAACTGAAAAAGATAGGAGTTCAGGCTGTGCGCATTGATGACAAGTGCTATGTTTATGGTATAATCCCGGCAACAGAAGGACTTGAGGATAAGCCGGCCATTGGTTTTATTGCACATATGGACACGGCACCTGATTTCTCAGGAGAGAACGTAAATCCTCAGATCATCCCGAATTATGACGGTGGAGATGTGAAACTGGGAGAGAGCGAATATGCCCTTACTTTGAAAGATTTCCCACACCTTTCCTCTTTAAAAGGCAGAACCTTGATCACTACAGATGGAACTACGCTTCTTGGGGCTGATGACAAGGCTGGCGTAGCAGAAATCATGACCATGGCAGAGCAGATTATCACTGAGAGCATTCCTCATGGAAAAATCTGCATCGGTTTTACCCCGGATGAGGAGGTCGGCTGTGGTGCAGACTTCTTCGATGTAGAAGGCTTTGGGGCTGATTTTGCCTACACTGTAGACGGCGGCGCTGAGAATGAGATTGAATACGAGAACTTCAATGCCGCAGGTGCAAAGGTAAAGATCAAAGGTTTTTCCGTACATCCAGGCAGCAGTAAGAATACCATGATCAATGCAGCGCTGGTTGCCATGGAGTTTAACAACATGCTTCCAGCAGGAGATACTCCGGCCAATACAGAAGAGTATGAGGGATTTTTCCATCTCTGCGAAATGAGCGGAGATGTATCCACGGCAAGCCTTGACTATATCATCCGCGACCATGACAGTGCCATGTTTGCCTGCCGCCAGGAGATGATGTGGCATATTGCCAAACTTCTCAATGAAAAATATGGTGAAGGTACTGTGACGCTTACTATGAAAGAGCAGTATCGTAATATGAGAGAGATGATTGAGCCCTGTATGCATCTGATCGATAATGCGAAGAAGGCTGTGCAGCAGTCCGGACTGAATCCTGAGACAGTTGCAATCCGCGGCGGCACAGATGGCGCAAGACTTTCCTTCATGGGACTGCCTTGTCCGAACCTTGGAACCGGCGGCTATGCCTTCCACGGACCATGCGAACACATTACCGTTGAAGGAATGGATTATGCCGTGGAGAATCTGAAGAATATTGTGAAGCTGTACGCCTGCTGATTCGGGTAGGAAAAAAGCATTGGTGAGATATATAATTTTTTAAACATGCTTTAGAAAAAAGCATCTGTCGAATCGTAACCGACAGGTGCTTTCTTCTTCTCAAAATTTAAACAAAATTTTACATGGCTAAGACAACAACATGCTTTTTTCCCCTTATAATTATCCTGAGAAAAAAGCTAAAAAGGATAAAAAGGAGAACTGATCTACTTGAAGTACCAGGAAATTGTAAATAATAAGGAAATTAATGCATATCTGAAAAAGGGAGACGCCAATCTGGGGACAATGGGATTTACAGATGTAACCTATATAAAATCATACAAAACAGAGCTCCTATATTTATGCAATATGTAGAAGCCCCAAAATAATGATAAAAATTAAAAAAAATAGTTGTTAAAAGATTGTCATTGTGGTATCTTAATGAGAGCGGAGAAAACCAATATTTTATGCGGAGACGAAGAGGGAAAAGTCCTTTTGTTGAGAATTGTTTGTCAAGAAACACATAGTGACATGACTTGAACCAGGAAAACAGGAAGAAAATTCTCTGTGTTTCTGGTTTAGGCCATGTCACAAGGCAGAAAATAAAGTTTTTACCCGCTTTTTTTCTAACTGTGATTGTTAAAAAATAAACAAGAAACAAAGGACATCACACATGGAAAACCAACCAATCCCACGGAAAAGTAACAAAACAGAGGGAAAAGTTGACACAATCCCACAACCCCATGAAAGGAGTTTTTTATGAGCAGCAAAATTACCATTATCGGAGCTGGAAGCGTTGGCTCCACTATCGCTTACACACTGGCACACGATGAGATCGCTTCCGAGATTGTTCTGATCGACATCAACAAGGAGAAGGTTGAAGGAGAGGTTATGGACATTGAGCAGGGAACCTGCTTTAGAAGCCCTGTATCTCTGGTGGCCGGAGATTACGCAGATGCCAAAGATTCAGACATCGTGATCATTACTTCCGGAATCGCCCGTAAACCAGGACAGACACGAATTGAGCTTACTCAGACAAACGTAAACATTCTGAAGAGCATCACTCCTCAGATCGTAAAAGAAGCTCCAGACGCAAAGTATATTATCGTAAGCAACCCGGTAGATATTATGACCTATGTATTTACCAAGATTTCCGGTCTTCCGGAGAATCAGATCATGGGATCCGGAACTATTCTTGATACAGCAAGACTTCGCTATGGACTTTCCGAGCACTTCAAAGTAGCCCAGGGAAATATCCACGCTTATGTTTTTGGCGAGCACGGAGACACCTCCTTCATTCCATGGACAGGCGCTTACATTTCCGGTCTCAGCACAGATGAGTATTATGAAGAAATGAAAGCTCACGGCAAGGATGTGAAACCTCTGGATAAAGAAGCCATGCTGGAATATGTACAGAAATCTGGCGGAAAAGTTATTGCAAAGAAAGGTGCAACCTTCTACGCAGTATCTGCTACCGTTTGCCAGCTGGTAGGTCTGATCCTGGCAGCTTCCGATTCCCTTGCAACTGTATCCTCCATGCTTCACGGTGAGTATGGGATTGAAGATGTGTGCCTGAGTACCCTTACTCTTGTAGGACCAAATGGAACACAGGGAAAAGTTCAGATGCGTATGAATAAAGAAGAAGTTGCACTGCTGAAAAAGAGTGCTGATGCCCTGAAAGAAGTAATCGCACAGATCGAACTGTAAGGACCAGGTTTTGTTGTCTGCATTTTACCGGAAAAATCAATTCCCAGTGCAGAGCACAAGACTTTATATTTAACTATACCAGCAAAGACATCCCCGGCTTCTATCGTGGAAAGCGGTAAGTCGGGTTCCACTTTGCGAAAGCAACCCAAATAGCTGCTGTTTACATATGTGAATTTAGAAAAGCACATTTTGTGAACAGTGACAAGAAAGGAACAAGAAGCATGAAGTACAGTTATTATCCAGGATGTACCCTGAAGAATAAGGCAAAAGATCTGGATGCCTATGCCAGAGCTTCTGCAAAAGCACTGGGCTTCGAAATGGAAGAGATAGAAGACTGGCAGTGCTGCGGCGGCGTATATCCTCTTGGCAGCGATGAGATTGCCACCAAACTTTCTTCCGTCCGGGCTTTAAATGACGCAAAAGAAAAAGGACAGGATCTGATCACAGTCTGTTCAGCCTGTCATCATGTGCTCAAACGTGTGAACGACGACATGAAAAACGTGGACGACATCCGCACCAGAGCAAATAATTATCTGAAACTGGATACTCCATATGAAGGAGAGACAAATGTCCTTCATTATCTGGAAGTACTCCGTGATGAAGTTGGATTTGATGAGATCAAAAAGAAAGTGGTAAATCCTTTAACTGGCAAAAAAATCGGTGCATATTATGGCTGCCTTCTTTTAAGACCAGGAAAGATCATGGCATTTGATAATCCGGAGAATCCCACCATTATGGAAGACTTCATCCGTGCCCTTGGCGCAGAGCCTGTGGTATACCCATACCGCAATGAGTGCTGCGGCGGCTACATTTCCCTGAAAGAAAAAGAAATGGCACAGAATATGTGTGAAAAGATCATGGACAGTGCAAAGGGCTTTGAAGCAGATATGCTGATCACAGCCTGTCCACTTTGCATGTATAACCTGAAAAAGAACGGAAACGGCGATCTTCCTGTTTACTATTTTACAGAACTTCTTGCAGAAGCTCTCGGAGTAAAAGAGGAGGTGGCGAAGTAATGGCTTATACATATGGAAATACCCAGAATGCAGCAGAGCGAATCAAAGAAATTTCCGGAGTAAATCCCCTGAAATGTATGAAATGCGGCAAATGCTCCGCAACCTGTCCTGCATTTAACGAGATGGATATCAAGCCTCATCAGTTTGTAACTTATGTACAGAACGGCGACATTGAAGCTCTTGCACAGTCAAAATCCTTATGGAAATGCCTCTCCTGCTTTGCATGTGTAGAACGCTGTCCAAGAGATGTTAAACCGGGAAAACTGATCGACGCAGCCAGACAGCTGGTTGTCCGCGAGCGTGGGCAGAACTATCTGACCGCAGACGAAATTCCGGAGCTGCTTGATGAAGACACACCGCAGCAGCTGCTGGTAAGTGCATTCAGAAGATACAGGAGGTGAAAAACAGGTGCAGAGAATAGGTGTATTCGTATGTCATTGTGGTACCAATATTGCAGCCACAGTTGATGTAAAAAAAGTAGTAGAGATGGCAGCAAAAGAGCCAGGCGTTGTTCATGCGGAAGATTATCAGTACATGTGCTCCGAAGCAGGACAGGCCAAGATCATTAACGCCATCCATGAAAAAAATCTGACAGGAATCGTAGTCTGTTCCTGTTCCCCGCGTATGCATGAGGCTACCTTTAGAAAGGCAGCACAGAAAGCGGGATTAAACCCATATATGGTAGAGATTGCCAATATCCGTGAGCATTGCTCCTGGATCCACAAGGATATGGAAGAGGCTACCTTAAAGGCAGTGATCCTTGCAAGAGCCGCAATCGCAAAAGTAAATCTGGATGCTCCTCTTCAGCCAGGCGAGAGCCTTGTAACCAAACGTGCTCTTGTAATCGGCGGAGGTATTGCCGGAATCCAGTCAGCCCTTGACATTGCAGAGGCTGGTTATGAGGTTGATATTGTGGAGAAGCTTCCAAGTATCGGTGGAAGAATGTCCCAGCTGGACAAGACCTTCCCAACTCTGGACTGCTCTGCATGTATCCTTACACCGAAAATGGTAGAGGCAGCAGCACATGAGAAAATCAACATCTATACATACAGTGAAGTTGAGAAGGTAAGCGGCTTTGTAGGTGACTTCACCGTTGATATCCGCAAGAAAGCAAGAAGCGTGGATATGAGCAAATGTACCGGATGCGGCGTTTGTTCTGAGAAATGTCCGTCCAAGAAAAATCCAAACGAATTTAACCGCGGTCTGAACAACAGAAGTGCTATCTACATTCCGTTCGCTCAGGCTATCCCAAATGTTCCGGTAATCGACCGCGAGCATTGTACCAAGTTTAAAACCGGAAAATGCGGTGTCTGCTCCAAGGTTTGTGCTGCAGGTGCAATTGATTATGAGCAGAAGGATGAGATCGTTACACAGAAATACGGTGCAATCGTGGTTGCAACCGGTTTCGACGTGATTCCGCTGGATAAATATGATGAGTACGCTTACAGCCAGAGTAAGGACGTTATCACCTCTCTTGAGCTTGAGCGTATCATGAATGCAGCAGGACCTACAAAGGGTCATCTTGAGAGACTTTCCGACGGAAAAGCTCCGAAAAACATTGTATTTGTACAGTGTGTGGGAAGCCGTTGTTCTGACGACAGAGGAAAGAGCTACTGTTCCAAAATCTGCTGTATGTATACTGCAAAACATGCAATGCTGATCCGTGACAAATACCCGGATACAAATGTAACTGTTTTCTACATTGACGTTCGTACTCCCGGTAAAAACTTCGATGAGTTCTACAGAAGAGCTGTTGAAGACTACGGTGTAAATTATGTAAAAGGCCAGGTTGGAAAGGTAATCCCACAGCCGGATGGAACTCTTATGGTTCAGGCTTCTGACCTGCTTGAAAATAAACAGATCCTTATGGAGGCTGATATGGTGGTTCTTGCAGCTGCCATCGAGCCAAACAAGGATGTAAGAAAAATTGCAACTATGCTTACCGCAAGTATTGATACCAACAATTTCCTCACAGAAGCACATGCAAAGCTTCGTCCGGTAGAGTCCCCTACAGCTGGTATTTTCCTTTCCGGTGTCTGCCAGGGACCAAAGGATATTCCGGAGACAGTTGCACAGGCTGGCGCAGCAGCAGTAAAGGCAATCGGCCTTCTTGCAAAAGACAAGCTGACCACCAACCCATGTACCGCACATTCTGACGAACTTCTTTGCAACGGATGCTCCCAGTGTGCAAATGTGTGTCCGTATGGTGCGATTTCCTATGAGGAAAAACAGGTAAATGACCACGGAATCCGTGAGACAAGAAGAATTGCTGTTGTAAACAATGCTCTTTGCCAGGGCTGTGGTGCATGTACCGTAACCTGCCCGTCCGGAGCAATGGATCTCCAGGGATTCTCCAACAGACAGATTTTAGCGGAGGTAGATGCAATATGTCGATAGAAGCAAAAGAAGAATTCAGACCGAAGATCGTGGCATTCTGCTGCAACTGGTGCAGCTACGCAGGTGCAGACCTTGCAGGAAGCAGCCGTCTTTCTTATCCGGCTGATGTAAAGATCATCCGCGTACCATGCTCCTGCCGTGTAAATCCAATGTTCATCCTCCGTGCCTTCGAAAAAGGTGCTGACGGCGTGATCATGTGCGGCTGCCATCCGGGAGACTGCCACTACACAACCGGAAACTATTATGCGAGAAGACGTATGACACTTCTTTTCTCCATGCTGGACTTCATTGGTGTGGAAAATGGCCGTACCCGTGTTGAGTGGGTATCTGCCGCAGAAGGTGTAAAATTCTCCCAGACCATGAATGAATTTGTGGAAAAAATCCATTCTCTGGGTAAAAACGTCAGATTGGAGGATTTAAGATGCAGGAACTGATCGCTCGTGCAAAAGAACTGCTGGCTGATGGAACCGTAACACGTGTTCTTGGCTGGAAAGCCGGAGACCTGCCTTACAATCCGGAAGCAGCATATTTCGAAACAGCAGAAAGCCTGGACGAATTTGTCTATAATGGTTTCTGCGGACAAAACTTAAGTAAAATGATGATCGAGGCTTCCAAATTAGAGGGAAAAACTCTTGTCTGTCTGAAGCCTTGTGATACCTACAGCTTCAACCAGCTGATCAAGGAACACCGTGTAGACCGTGAAAAAGCCTACATTATCGGTGTTGGCTGTAAAGGCAAGCTGGATGTGGAGAAGCTTCGTAAAATGGGCATCAAGGGAATCCAGAGCATTTCCGGCGCTGAGCTTACCGATGATTGTGAAATACTTAACGTTTCCACAATCTACGGTGACAAAACAGTTGCTTACAAGGATGCAATGCTGGAGCGCTGCCATGTATGCAAAGGAAAAGAGCATATGATCTATGATGAGATCATCGGCGAATCCAAGGATACAAAGGATGCAGACCGTTTCGCAGAAGTGGAGAAAATTGAGAAAATGAGCCCGGAAGAGCGCTTCGCATTTTTCCAGAAGGAGCTGAGCAAATGTATCCGCTGTAATGCATGCCGTAATGCATGTCCAGCCTGCAGCTGTCGTAAATGTGTATTCGACAGCACCAAGTTTGACAGTGCGCAGAAGGCAAATGTGGATTCCTTTGAAGAAAAAATGTTCCACATTATCCGTGCATTCCACGTTGCAGGAAGATGTACAGACTGCGGTGAGTGCAGCCGTGTCTGCCCGCAGGGGATTCCGCTTCATCTGTTTAACCGTAAGTTCATCAAGGAGATTGATACCTTCTACGGCGAATATCAGGCAGGAGCAGATGCTGAGTCAAAAGGCCCGCTGACCAGCTTTACATTTGATGATGTAGAGCCAGGTGTAGTGGCAGAAAGGGGATAATGTATGTATAAGATTGAAAAAGAAAATCTGGAAGCATTATTCCGGAAAATCGCAGAAAGCCAAGATCTGATCCTTCCGATCAAAAAGGCAGGACAGACCAACTTCGGCCTTTGGAATGAAGGAGAAGAGGCAGACCTTGAGACCTTGAAAACCGTAAAATCTGGCAAAGACGCCTTTTTCCCACAGAGCGAAACACTTTATACTGTTGTTCGTGATGGAAAGAAGCTGACCGTAGAGCCGGAAGAGTTGAGAAGCCGTCCTTTCGTTGTATTTGGCATGAAAGCCTGCGATGTAAAAGGTGTGGCAGTTCTGGATAAGGTTTTTCTTGCTGATCCTGTTGATACCTTTTACGCAGCAAGAAGAGACCATGGAACCATCGTTGCTATGGCTTGTCATGAGCCGGAGGAATCCTGCTTCTGTAAGGTTTTTGGAACAGACGCAGCAGATCCGGAAGCAGACGCCGACGTAAAAGGCATTGCCGATGTAGCAGCCTGGATGGTGGAGGGAAGCCTTTACTGGAAAGCCTTTACGGAAAAAGGAGAGGCTCTTACAGAAGCAGTAAAAGAACTTCTTACCCCGGCTGACGGCGATCAGGCAAAAGTGGATGCTGAAAAAGAAGCAATCCATAACATTGTAGAAAAGCTTCCATATACACATCTTTCCTTGGAAGGATGGGATGGAAATGCTACAGATGCGAAGTTTAATTCTCCTGTCTGGGAGACTTTATATAAACCATGCCTGGCATGCGGAACCTGTACCTTTGTATGTCCGACCTGCCAGTGCTATGACATCAAGGATTACGACACAGGACACGGTGTAAAGCGTTACCGCTGCTGGGATTCCTGTATGTATTCCGATTTCACAATGATGGCTCACGGAAATAACCGTACCAGCCAGCTGCAGAGATTCCGTCAGAGATTTATGCACAAGCTTGTATATTTCCCTGCTAATAACAACGGTATGTACTCCTGTGTAGGCTGTGGCCGTTGCGTGGAAAAATGTCCGTCATCTTTAAATATTGTGAAGGTGATCAAGGCTTTTGAAAAGCATGGAGGTGAAAAGTAATGAGCGAGTGTACCTGTCATAAAAATTATACTCTGGATACTCTGATCCCGCAGGTTGGCGTGATCACAGACATTCATGAGGAGACTCCGGATGTAAAAACATTCTGTGTAACAGCACCGGATGGAGGAAAGCTTTTTGAACATATGCCTGGTCAGTGTGCCATGGTCTGTGCTCCGGGTGTAAGCGAAGGTATGTTTTCCATTACTTCCTCACCTACGAATAAAGAGTATCAGGAATTCAGTATTAAGAAATGTGGTGAGCTGACCTCTTATCTTCACAGCCTTCAGGTGGGAGATGAGATCACAGTCCGTGGACCATATGGAAACCATTTTCCGGTAGAGGATAAGCTGAAGGGGAAAAATCTTCTGTTTATCGCCGGTGGTATCGGTCTTGCACCACTTCGTTCCGTAATCAACTACGTTCTTGACAACCGCGATGACTACGGCACTGTAGATATTCTCTACGGTTCCCGTTCCGCAGATGATCTTGTAAAATTAAAAGAGATCCAGGAAGTGTGGATGAATGCAAAAGACGTAAACGTCTACCTGACCATCGACCGTGAGCAGGAAGGCTGGGACGGACATGTAGGCTTCATACCAACCTATTTGAAAGAAATCGGCTTCGATACTAACAAAGTTGCGTTAGTCTGCGGACCGCCGATCATGATCAAATTTGTACTTCAGGGCCTTGAGGAGCTTGGTTTTACAAGAACCCAGGTTTACACAACACTGGAGCTTCGCATGAAGTGCGGTATTGGTAAATGCGGACGCTGCAACATTGGATCTAAATATGTCTGCAAAGACGGTCCGGTATTTAGAATGGACGAGATTGACCAGTTACCTGACGAGTACTAAGTAAACCCAAAAGTTTCAGTAAATACAAGGGGGATTTTTATGACATTGGCAGATACAGCTCATGGATCAGACTGGATACTCTGGGGCGTCTTTGCTGTCTTTGTAATTTTGACCATTGCTTTACTAAGTGGTCATGGCAGCAAATTTATTTCTGGCTATAACACTGCTTCAAAAGAAGAGAAAGCCAGATATGATGAGAAAAAGCTGTGCCGTGTATACGGAATTGGAATGGGCGTGATTGCTATTCTCCTTCTGATAACCGGACTATTTGAAAGCTTTTTGCCATCCAGTTTTGTTTATGTGCTATTAGTTTTAATTGTCATAGATGTTGTAATTATTATTATCCTGAGTAACACAATTTGTAAGAGATAGAGTTAGACAATCAGAAGAAAGGAACTCCCAAAATGGAAAATATGGTAAACGTATATTTCTTCGGTAAAAAATACACCGTACCAGCTGACCTGACCATTATGACGGCCATGGAATACGCCGGATACACTTTAAAACGCGGCTGCGGCTGCCGTCACGGCTTTTGCGGCGCCTGCGCCACAATCTACAGAATCAAAGGCGACAACGAACTGAAAACCTGTCTTGCCTGTCAGACACAGGTACAGGAAGGCATGTATGTAGCAAGCATCCCGTTCTTCCCTACAGACAAGAGACTCTACAACATCGAAGACCTTCAGCCAAACCAGCAGGTCATGATGGAGCTCTACCCGGAAATTTACAGCTGCATCGGCTGTAACGCATGTACAAAAGCATGTACCCAGGGCTTAAATGTAATGCAGTACATCGCATATGCACAGAGAGGCGAGCTTGAGAAATGTGCAGAAGAATCCTTTGACTGCGTAAGCTGCGGATGCTGTTCCGTAAGATGTCCGGCAGGTATCTCCCATCCGATGGTAGGTCTTCTTGCAAGACGTCTCACAGGAAAATACATTGCTCCTAAGAGTGAGCATCTTGAAAAACGTGTAGAAGAGATCCATGAAGGCAAATACGATGATCTGATCGAGCAGATCATGCAGAAACCGATCACAGACATGGAAGAACTTTATAACAACAGAGAAATTGAGAAATAAGGAGGGCATAAAAACATGTACGCACCATATCCAGAAAATATGATGGAATCCATCAAAAAGGTAGAGGCTACAAGAGCGGAGCGTATGGCAACAGAGCCAAGACGTCTGAGTGCAGATGAGAAAGATGCTCTTCTCAAAAAATTCCATCCGGATTATAACCCGGATGCATTTGCAGAGATCAAGGTAGGACCGAACAAGGGACAGAAAGCACCACTGGAACTGACAAAAATGCTCCATTCAGAAAGCCGTCTGCTCAACGAAAAAATCGATCTTACAAAAATCGATTATGATGTAGATGTACTGATCATCGGCGGTGGCGGAGCAGGCTCTTCCTGTGCCATCGAGGCTCACAACGCAGGTGCCAACGTTATGATCGTTACAAAACTCCGTATCGGTGATGCCAACACCATGATGGCAGAAGGCGGGATCCAGGCAGCAGATAAAGAAAATGATTCCCCGGTACAGCATTATCTGGACTGCTTTGGAGGCGGACATTTTGCAGCAAAACCGGAGCTTGTAAAAAGACTGGTAATGGAAGCCCCGGATGCGATCAAATGGCTCAACGACCTTGGTGTTGAGTTTGATAAAGCAGAAGACGGAACCATGGTTACTACACATGGCGGCGGTACCTCCAGAAAGAGAATGCATGCTGCAAAGGATTATTCCGGATCAGAGATCATGCGTACTATCCGTGATGAGGTCTTAAATCTTAAGATCCCGGTAGTGGAATTTACCTCCGCTGTAGAACTTCTGAAGGATGAAAAAGGTCAGACTGCCGGTGCAGTCCTTCTCAACATGGAAACCGGAGACTATTCCGTTGCAAGAGCAAAAACAGTTGTAATTGCAACCGGTGGTGCAGGAAGAATGCATTATCAGGGATTCCCGACCTCCAATCACTACGGAGCAACTGCTGACGGACTCGTGCTTGGATACAGAGCAGGCGCTTCCCTTCTTTACCAGGATTCTATCCAGTATCATCCAACAGGTGCGATCTATCCGTCACAGATCCTTGGTGCCCTGGTAACAGAGAAGGTTCGTTCCGTTGGTGCACAGCTTGTAAATGCAAACGGAGAAGCTTATATCCATCCGCTGGAAACCCGTGACGTAAATGCTTCCGGTGTTATCCGTGAGTGTGAGGAAGGCCGTGGCGTTGAAGTTCCAGGTGGACGAAAAGGTGTATGGCTGGATACTCCGATGATCGAGATCCTGGGCGGTGAGGGAACTATCGAAAAGAGGATCCCTGCCATGTTCCGTATGTACATGAATTACGGCATTGATATGAGAAAAGTCCCGATCGTGATTTACCCGACCCTTCATTATCAGAACGGCGGACTTGAGATCAACGGAGACGGCTTTACAAAAGAAATCCCGAACCTTCTGGTTGCAGGAGAGGCAGCAGGCGGAATCCACGGAAGAAACCGACTGATGGGCAACTCTCTTCTTGATGTAATTGTATTCGGACGAAATGCAGGTAAAAAAGCAGCTGCCAAATGCAAAGAGGTAGAGCTTGGCACAATGAACCTGGATCATATCAGAAAATATGAAGAGGAACTGAAAAATGCAGGAGTTGATACAGGAGACGTATCTCCTATGCTTCTGCCGAAATATGCCCGCCACGAACGTTAAGTTAAAAATATGTTATGATAATAAAAACATATGAGATAAGCGAAAGGAGTCTATTATGAGAGAAATCGAAGTAAACAGACTTACAGAGATTATCGAAAAACTCTGTATCGAAGCCAATGAACATCTCCCGGAAGATGTGAAGGATGCTATCAAAACCTGCCGTGCCTGCGAGGACGGCGAGATCGCAAAAGGTGTCCTTGATAACATTATCGAGAATTTTGATATTGCGGACAGTGAGAATGTTCCGATCTGTCAGGATACCGGAATGGCATGCGTATTCCTTGAAATTGGTCAGGATGTCCACTTTACAGGCGGAGATTTAAATGATGCCATCAATGAAGGTGTACGCCGCGGATACGATAAAGGTTACCTGAGAAAATCCGTTGTCAAGGATCCGGTACGCCGTGGAAACACAGGTGATAATACACCGGCTATGATCTATACAGAGATCGTTCCTGGAGATCAGGTGAAAGTAACTGTAGGACCAAAAGGCTTCGGAAGCGAGAATATGAGCCAGATCCGTATGTTCAAGCCATCTGCAGGCCTTCAGGGAATCAAGGATTTCATTCTTGAGGTTGTAGAAACTGCAGGTCCGAACCCATGTCCGCCTATGGTAGTTGGTGTTGGTATCGGAGGAACTTTTGACAAATGTGCACTTCTTGCAAAGAAAGCGCTGATGCGTCCTCTGAATACAGAGAACCCGGATCCTTACTATGCAGATCTTGAGAAAGAGATGCTGGAGAAGATCAACAAGCTTGGTATCGGACCTCAGGGCTTTGGCGGAAAGACCACAGCTATCGGTCTGAACATTGAGACTATGCCTACTCATATCGCAGGTATGCCATGTGCAGTTAACATCAACTGCCATGTAACACGTCATAAAACGGAGGTGCTTTAATATGGAAAGAAGAAAGATCACACTGCCTCTGACAAGAGAGCTGGCAAGAACTCTCCATGCAGGCGACCAGGTTTTATTGACAGGAACCATCTATACATCCCGTGACGCAGGTCACAAGAGAATGTGCGAGGCCCTTGCAAAAGGAGAAAAGATTCCTTTTGATCCTACAGACGCTACCATATACTATGTAGGTCCGACTCCTGCAAAGCCAGGTGAAGTCATCGGCTCCGCAGGCCCTACAACCAGCGGCCGTATGGATGCCTATGCACCGACCATGATGTCCGTAGGCGCCAGAGGAATGATCGGAAAAGGTGCCCGCCTTCCGGAAGTCGTAGATGCAATGAAAAAATATGACGGCGTATATTTCGGAGCCATCGGCGGTGCAGGAGCACTTCTTGCAAAATGCATCAAAAAAGCAGAGCTTATCGCTTACGAAGACCTGGGCGCAGAAGCACTCCGCAAGCTTTATGTGGAAGACATGCCGCTTGTAGTCATCATTGACAGCGAGGGAAATAACCTCTACGAAGAGGGGCGTGCAGAGTACCTGAAAGACCACGCAGAATAATCTTTTGCTCTACAATATGATATTGTGATATATTTCAAAAAGGAATAAAAGGATAAAAGTCCGACAGTAAATGCTGAAGATCCGTGCAGAAGCATTTATTGTTGGGCTTTTTAATTTTATCATTTCACTTTTAATTTAATCATTCTTGCGAAAATGATCAAATTAAAGTTGACAATGATAAGATTGATTTATATACTTGAAGTAAATAAAATCCAAAAAGAGTGATAAAGAAGGTGATGGAAAATATATGAGACGGTTTGATTATCGGGAAAAGTGGAAAAATCTGTTGACTCCTGAAATTGTATCTTATCTGACACAGATACATGAATTTAAGGGAGAACAAACTCTTTTTATTGAGGCCAAAGCAGATACTCTTACACAATTAGTTGAAATCGCTAAAATTCAAAGTACGGAAAGTTCCAACAAAATAGAAGGTATTTATACATCAGACATCAGATTGCGGGAATTGGTAAAAGACAAAACAAGGCCAAGGACAAGAAATGAACAGGAAATTGCCGGATACAGAGATGTATTGAATACAATTCATGAAAGTCATGACCATATCCCACCAAAGTCTGCGATTATTTTACAGCTTCACAGAGATTTGTATAAATTTGAAAGTTACAATATTGGAGGGAAATATAAAACTGCAGATAATGTCATTGAGGAAGAAGATTCTCAGGGAATAAAAAAAATACGGTTTAAACCAGTACCGGCCTGGGAAACACCGGAAGCAATGGAAGAACTATGCAGAGCATTTGAAGAGGCAATGGCAACAGGAGAAATAGATCCGCTTCTTTTGATTCCAATGTTTATTCTGGATTTCCTATGCATACATCCGTTTAATGACGGCAATGGAAGAATGAGCCGTTTACTTACACTATTACTTTTGTACAGATCCGGCTATATTGTGGGAAAATATATCAGTATCGAGAGAATGATAGAAAATTCAAAGGAATTATACTATGAATGTTTAAGGGAAAGTTCTGAGAACTGGTATGAGAATAAGAATGATTATATACTATTTGTAAAATATATGCTTGGCGTTATCGTAGGAGCATACAGAGAATTTTCTTCAAGGATAAAATTGCTGATAACGCAGAATATATCAAAACCGGAGCGAATAGAAGAGATTATAAAAAACA
>OLOP01000317.1_pt1 | contig 39485 bp, 40 predicted proteins | sample 1672381 | NCBI WGS metagenome assembly OLOP01 (sample SAMEA3136678, study PRJEB25190) | human gut metagenome | biome: human gut; feature: human-associated habitat; material: faeces | place: Austria | collected 2013 | reverse complement strand
TTATCTTTGTTTATAAATAAGCATGTCCTTATAAAATTTATTATACTTAATACTGAACCTGTAAATGCAGATATAATAAAATCATAGATTGCTTCACATATACAATTTAAAGATTGTATTACTAAAGATTTTTTTCTATCTTTTATACAGATGCTTACAATTACTGCTATAAATGCTAATACACTAAATATCATTTTTATTTCTCCATTATTTCGTATTCTCTAATTTCGCAATTTTTTAAATTTTCTGGTGGTAAATCTCCATTTTCAACAATTCCATAGAAATACCAATTAGTTTGTCCATGTCTAATTACATATAGTTTCATTATTTTGTTTCCTCTTCTATCCAATCTAAATACCCTTTATATCCATCTACAATATCATAAGCAATTAATTGTGGAGTTTCATAACTATGATTATCTAATATAACTTTTTCAATTTCCTTAAATAATTCTTTTTTAGATTTCATTTGTAGTAATAATTCTTCAGTATGTTCAATTTTACCTTTCCAATGATAAGAACTCGTTATATTACTTAATTGGCAACAACTAACTAATCTTTTTTCTAATAATATTTCAATTATCTTATTTGCCTCTTCTTTATTATCAAAAGTTGTAGTTATCATTATATATTTATCCATCATATCCTCCATAATATTATTTTTATATTTAAAACCTATTTTTATTTAGTTAATAGCGAATTTTCTTGTATTGGAATTATTCTAGTTTTTATAGTATTTATAAAAGCACATTTATGTTCTATTTCAAATTTTTCTGTATCTGTTGTTAATTCATATTTTATAAAAATATTTGGAATAAACTCATATTTATCACTTTCATAATTTCCATATTGTGTATTGCTTTCTGTATAGCTACCTTTTAGCATATTATATAAAAGATTCCATCTATCACAAGAACCTACATCAATTTCTTTATTAAAATTAGCATTATTAAAAATTGATGTTTCATTCATATCTATTATAGATGATTTGATTTGTAAATTATCATATAAAACTTGTAGTGTTTCATTTTCAAAGTATTGATTTAGTGCTATTTTTATACATTTATCAATATCTGTATTTTTATTTATAACCATTAATCTAACAGGATTTTTATCTTTATAAAAAACAATAGCATTATGTTTATTACTTATATTAATCTTTGGGTTGCTAACCGTTATTATACAATTACAGTTTTCTATTATTTTATATTCGTCAAATGCAATTTTATTATTTTCAAATCCATCGACAAAAGCTCCATTAAAACATTCGTAATGATTTTCATATTGTTCTGTCCATAAATCTATACTCTTAATTGTTTTCATATCCACCTCTTTATATTTCTATACCTCTTAATTTTGTTTTATATTATCATAAAAGTAAAATTATTACAATAAATACACATAAAAAAGCATATACTAAATCTTGTCGATTCAATACATGCTTTTTATAAATATTATTGTTACTTTAAACTAGCAATTAATTCATCATAATCATCAGTTATAGGCATTCCAATTAACCTTTTATATTCAATTAATTCTCCTTCTGTCCGATTTTCCTCAAAAGTATCATAAAAAGATTCCACCCTGCCCCCTGCATCTATAATTGACTGTTGTTCTGATGTTATTAATGTCTTCTTTGCTTCTTCCATAACATTTACCTCCTTAACTAATTAGTTTTCGAAGTTTATTGATTATTTCTAATTTTATCAATATCTGCTTGTACTAATGTTAATGAAATATTTTCAAGTTCTGACAATTCTTTTAATGTTTCTTGAATGTTTTTGCTGTACATTTCGATTTGTGATAATAGTTTTTGTTGCTTTAATTTTTTAAATCAGGTCTATGATTTCCATAATCTAATTAATATGTTTTTATAATTAAAATTTTGTTTTAATTTATTTACTGCTTTAATAGTATATATTTCTAATATATTGGAACAGTTTTTTATATTCTTCCTCGTGAGTAAGTAATCCTTCAGCTCTGTCTGCTACCATTTTTTCTAAATCTTCAAAATAAACATATTTTACTTCTGAAACCTCATTGTCTTCAAAAATATAATCTTTTATTTCATGGTTACTTTCTAATAAATAAACATATCCAAATTCTTGGTTTTTAGGATTTTTTGTACTTTTTACTATATCTATAAATCTTAAATCATTTTCATTTGCTTCTATTCCTAGTTCTTCTTTTAGTTCTCTAATCGCTCCTTCAATTACACTTTCTCCTGCTCTAATATGTCCTGCACCAGAAATATCCCAACAATTCGGATGAGATTTTTTTGTTGCACTTCTCTTTTGTAATAAAAGTTCCTTTTTACCATTAATAATCCAAATATGTGCCGTTCTGTGAAAATTACCTTCTTCATGAGCCTTTGTTTTTTCTTTTATTTTGCCCATGGGATTATTATTTTCATCAAAAATGTCTATATATTCCATAAAATACCTCGCTATTTCTTATTTTAATTTACTATTTTAACTATTTTCGTTTATACAAGTTTCCATCTGATAGTGAGACGCATTTTCTCCATATACTAAAAATCCTAATCTTTCATACAATTTCTTGGCAGGACTATTCTTGAAAACTTTTAATTTTGTTCTTAATCCTTTTTCTTTATTTTTTATTAAGAGATTATTTAATATATCTGTTCCTATACCTTTATTTTGATATTCTTTAATCAAACTTATCTCACTAATATAACTTTCTCCTTCATGAGATTCATCAACAGCAAAAACTCCAATATCTTTATTGTTTGCAACTATAATATTATATTCTCCCATATAATTTTCTAAATTATTATAATACATTTCTTTTCTTTCTTTTTCATTCCAATCAAAATATTCTTCAATATACTTCTTGAAATTTTGCTTTTTTAAATCAAATATAAAATCAAAATCATTTATCGTTGCTTTTCTAAAATGATATTCTATAGAAATCATAAATCTAACTCCTTTATTTTTAGTTTTCTTTAACTAAAGTATTTAAAATGCTATTATATTGGTTACTTAATCTTGAAATATCTCCATTTTTTGAACTATGACTCATAATATATTCTTCTATATAAATTTCATATTTTCTTAATTCTTCTCTTGAGTAATCTTTATCTTCAACATTTAGTCCAATATTCTCTAATAATTTTATTTCATTTGTAGTACATTTATTTAGTAGATTCATTTTCCTATTCCCCTTATACTTGTTATTTAATTAATATTTTACATTCTATTTCTGGATGCAATAATTTTGAAAAGTCTGTTGCATCTTGATTTGTTCCTACTATACTTCCATAATGAATTGGTACTGCTACTTGTGGTTTAATTTCATTTATTAAATATGCAGCTTCTTTAAAGTCCATTGTGTATGTTCCACCTACAGGAACAAATGCAACATCACATTTTACTTGTTTATTTTCTTCTGTTATATCTGTATCTCCTGCAATATAATAGCGAATCCCCTTAATTTCTATAATGTAACCTACCCAACCATTTTCTTTTGGATGAAATTGTTTATTTGTATTATAGGCTGGCACTGTTTCAAATTTGATACTTTCTACTATATATTTTTCATTATGTTCTACTATAATTATGTAGTCTTGTCTAAAACCTTTTCTTAATAATTTAGTTAGTAATTCTTCTGGTGCAACAATAACTGTATCATCTTTTTTTATTTTATCTATATCGTCCTCAGAATAATGGTCATAATGGTCATGTGTTATAAATATAATATCTGCATCATTATAATTTTTATCTATTTTAAACGGATCTATATATATTACTTTTTCTTTATAAAATTTTATACTACTATGGCATAAAACTTCTATATTTTCTAGCATATTTCCCTCCTTACATTTTTCATTCGTATTGTATCATAAAAAGGCAAAAAAATAAATAGTATCAAGCAAAGTATTTTTACCTTACTTGATACTATCTTTATTAATATTTAGGACAACCATACCCCATTACTTGAACATCATCAAATGAGTACATTCTTTCAGCACATTTATTGCTTGTATTTCTTTCTATAGTGTATATATTTCTAGTTAGGTGTTTTAATAATATATTCATAAAAATTCGCTTTTCCATATTTTATTAAATTTATAGTATCTTGTATAGAAGGTAGTGAGCCACATAGAACTCACTACCTTCTATTTGGTTATCTTATGCAGTTTGCGAAATAATCTGCACAAATTCATCTCGTACTGCTTCATATTGTTCTTTCTCTTTTTCTTCCATCTTAGAAATATCAGGAAGTGATTCAAACAATTCCTTCACAGCACCTTTGCGAATACTTGTCAACATAATCGTTGGAGAACCATCTCCGCAAACATAAGAGGCAATAGCGACATCAATGACTCTGTCAGCACCATATTCATCAATGACTTTCTCGAATTTCTCCAATTCCTCAAAAGTATAAATGCATTTTCCATAGTGATGCCACCAGTGTATAAGTAACCCTTTTTCAATAGCCATATTATCGGCTCCTTTCTTTTTGCATTTGCAAAATGTTGTTGAATATTAAGCGTTGTCTATCAGTGCATACCTCCATAGCACTATTCTTAGAAAGATTTTGGAATTAGACCATACATGTATTATAGCACTTTTTAGCCTTCTTTGCAAATTATAGAATAATTGAATGCCAAAAAAATAAATAGTACCAAGCAAAGTATTTTTTACTTTACTTGATACTATTTTTATTCATATTTTGGACTACCATATCCCATAACTTGTACATCGTCAAATGAGTACATTCTTTCAGCACATTTATTGCTCGTATTTCCTTCAATAGTATAAATATTTCTATTTGTTATATCTGTTCTTGTAACAATTCCAACATGATCACAAGTTCCATCCTGTATACCATTTTCGTCATACCAGTCAAAAAATATTATATCTCCAATAATTGGATAATAACTTTCTCCTCTGTCATGCCATTGGTTTTTATTTTTAAACCAATTTATACCATCAGTACAAACAGAAAATCTAGGAATAATACCTTTATCTATGTAACTGCACTCATTTGCACACCAACTAACATAGCAAGCACACCATGCAACATGTTCTTCAAAACCATACCATTTCCAGAACTTGTCCCCTCCCTCATTTCCTATTTGAGCTTTAGCAACTAAAACAATTTCACTATTTGGAATTTGAGAGGCATCAAAATTTGTATCTCCATCGCTATTGAAAATTACAGCTATAAATCCACCAATTAAAGCAATTACTAAAATTATAACAACTGCTACCCAACCACCAGCTACTATTGCAGATATAAGAGCTTTTGTTGTAGCAATTATTGCCTTTACTGCTGTTATTGTAGCTTTAACTGCTACTTTTACACTTTTAATAGTATTTTGAATTGCAACCTTTGTTACTTTAGCTGCTTTTTGCGATAATTTTATACTTTCTTTTGCAACTATTTTGCTATTTTTAGCTACTTGTTCAGATGTTTTTATTCCTTTTTTAGTAAGTTTAGCTCCATTTTTTGCATATTTAATGCTTTTTTGAGTTCCATTCTTTATTGTTCGTTTTTTTACTGCATTTTTAATTTGCTGTGCTTTCTTCTGTTTTATTTTAGATTTAATGTTTAATATTTTTTCTTTACTTTTTATGATATTCTGTTTTGTATTTTCTAATGATTTTTTCCCTATTTCATTACTCTTTGTCGCACCTTTTCTTGATAGATAACTTATATCATTTTGAATATGATTACTTGCATAATTTTCTGCTGAAGTTTTTTCTTCTTTTGATGTAAATTCATTTAATCGTTCTTTTGTAGTTACTAAATTGTTTTTAAAGTTTTGTGTTTGTACTACTTTTTTATCTAATTGTTTTATTATACTTTTTTCTTTTAACTTTATATCTGGCATTTATACCACCTCCAGACTTTTATATTTTCTTCGCTATAATTACCATTCTTCCATTTTTTTGTGAATATTCACAAGTAGATAATGTAATTAGCTTATCTCCATAATTCACTTTGACATTTGTATTGTAAAACTCATAATTTCGACATTTTTCTACAAATGAATTAAAATCATTTTCATCATAAAACTTTGTATAATTATAATATTTAAAGCCTTTATCAGAATAAGCAACTGTTTTAAATGCAAATACTATTTCATAATCATTTTCAATAGTTTTATTATCTTCTAATGTATAAAACTTAATATATTTGTGGTTCTTATAATAATTATAATTCTTGTAATTATCTAAATTAGAAAACATTGTGTTATTCTTCATGTGATGTCCATATATAATTAAGTTATCACTTGTTTTTAAATTACAATGTTCTGCTAAATATGGAGTTCCACTACTTGAATAATTTTTATAAACATTTCTATGAAGATAGAAATCTCCATTTTGCATAACAGGATAATTTATATTTGTTCCATCAATTTTAATCCACCCAATTATGTCTGTATTTATTTTTGAAATGCTTTCTAAATTGTAATTTCCAACATTTTTAGATGATAAATTACTTGTTTCATTTTTTAAATTGTCTGTAATTTGATTTTGGGCGGTCGTTTTTTCTTCTTCCTGCACTACTTCCTGCAATTCTTCAAACAATTCATTTTCTTTCTTATTTTCTGCAATTTCTTTTATAAAAAAATAACTACTAATAGCTAAAATAACTATTAGTAGTATTAAAATTAAACTATATACTTTATTCATTAAGATTCTCCTGGTTTAGTTGTCATCAGCCTATATAGTTCTGTATTCTTTGGAAATTTATTAACAAAAGGAACTAATGATGAACCTACTTTTATAAGTCCTTCTCCTGCTCCTACATTTGTTATAAAGCTCATCTGTAAATCTGATATATTTAATAATTTTGCAAGTTCAATTCTATCTGTACTTGCTTGATTAAGCATTATTATAAATTCAGAGTTTGCAAGCATAGTTCTAGCAGTATGACTTTGTAATAAGTCTTCAACATTTTGTGTTATACCTGTACAGAAAGCTCCATATTTTCTAACCCTTTTCCAAAGTGTAAATAAGAAATTTGCAGAATATTCATATTGAAATAATAAATATATTTCATCAATAAAAATATATGTATTCTTTCCTTTTGTTCTATTAGCAGTAATTCTATTCAATATAGAATCCAATACTACTAACATTCCTATTGGTTGTAATTGTTTTCCTAGCTCTAAAATATCATAGCATATCAAACTATTAGATGTATTTACATTAGTGTTCATAGCGAATGTATTTAAAGAACCATTTGTAAATAATTCTATTGCAAGTGCTATTTCTTTTGCCTCATCTTCTGGTTGTTTCAATAGTTCTTCCCTAAAATCTTGCAAAGTTGGTGGTATTCCCTGATAATTGCCTTGTTGGAATACTCTATAAACATTAGCAGTACATCTATCAATTATTGACTTTTGTTTCGGTCCGAGATTTCCACTACCAATTAGTTGTTCACACAAAGATAATATAAATTCAGATTTTAATATTACTGGATTTGCTCCATCTCCATATTGAGAGTTCATATCCATTGCATTTATGTGATTATTACTTACTGCTGATATTTTAATAACCTCTCCACCTAAAGATTTAACAAGTGGTGCATATTCGGATTCTGGGTCTATTAAAATAATATCTGCATTTGGATCTCTTAATCTAATTGATGTTATTTCTTGTTTACCTGCAAATGATTTACCACTACCAGATACTCCTAAAATGAATGAATTTCCATTTAAAAGTTGTCTTCTATCTGCAATAATCATATTTTTACTAATAGCATTTTGACCATAAAAAATACCATTCTCGTGCCTAATTTCTTGCACTTTGAATGGCATAAATACTGCTAAACTTTCAGTAGTTAAAGTTCTTACTGCATCTATTTTTCTAACTCCAAACGGTAATACTGTGTTAAGTCCATCTAATTGTTGAAATCTTAATATTCCAAGCTGACATAGATTTTTACTAGCTATTTTTAAAATTGCATCTGTCACACTTTCTAATTTTTCTTTTGATTCTTCTGTTATTACCATTGTAATAACTCCTAAAAACATTCTTTGGTCACGAATAGTCAAGTCATCTAACATTTCTTTTGAGTCATTTCTCTGTTGTTCCATATCATAAGGTATTATTGCAGAATAATTGTTTTGAGCATTCTGTTTTCTCTGCCAGTTTGTAATGTTCGTTTCTACACCTAATCTACGATTTTCTGCCTCTTTTACTGCCTCGTCCATCGGAATTGGAATAACATCTATTGATAACATCATATTTTTATTTAAGTCTGTAAGTTCTGTTACCATATCATCGTTGATATAACTAGAATATTCCTTTAAGAATAATACTCTCCCATATCTATCTCCCATTTTAAAGTAATCTCTTTCAAGTTCTACTGTATCAGGGCAAATAAAATCTTTAAAATTATGACCTTTCTTCATTGTTTCGTGTATATCAAATCTAAATGAGGTTTCTTCTCCTGTTCTATAAAAATCATGTGCTATTCTTAATCTTTCTTTTGCGTCTAATTCAACACATTTTGAGCCTAATGTATTGAATCTACTTATCAATTCACTACCTGCTCTATTAAAATAATTTCGAGCTTCTTCGACATTTTTCTTATAAACAGATATTGTTATTATCTTTTCTTGCACTATCTCATTTGCATTTTTTGCTTGAGATATAAGCATTTTGTTATATTCTTTTCTATAATCATTAAGTTCATCATTACTTTCATCTAGTAATATTGTTTTTTCAAAATCTAATTTATTTATTCTTCTATTATTTATTGTAATTTTAGTTATTGCTCCAACATCTAATGAATTTAATAAATCAGAATAATCTAAAAACATTGCTTCTTTATCTTCTTTACTAGCAACTGCATAATTAATATCCATAAACTTAAATGATTTTGAAAATTTATTTTTACTTACTTGAAAAATTCCATCTTCCCATATTGCTTTTATCGGAATAATATCCTGAACACATCTCGGTATTTTGAATTTTTCTTTATCTAATTTAAAAATCTTATTAAGAGTTCTCATTATTTTTTACCTCCTTTTTCTTCTTTTTATCTTTCTTTTCTTTCTTCTTTTTCTGTGGTTTTAGCAAACTTTGTTTTAACTTTTTATCAATAGTTGGTTTAAAGTTTTGGGCATATATATTTGTTGCTTTAAATGTTAATTTTTTAGGTGTCAAAAACTCTGATTTTATTACTGCAACAATAAACTTTTCTGCCGTCATTCCGTTATATTTAACAAATCCAAGTACAGCAAAAGGTGCAGCACCTAGTATGCAAACCCACGATAAAGTTTCTAGCCCTAAATATGGTTTGAGTACAAAATATAAAACAACTGCAACAATACAAGCTATTACAGAAAAAATGAACTGCCTTAAAGACAATCCAAAAAATATACTCTCACTAAATTCTCTAATATCTTTGTTTATTTTAACTTCCATCTATCTTGCCTCCTTATTTCTTTTTGCTTTTGTTTTTTTCTCTTGTTCCAACTTATCTCTTGCTTCTTCGAGTATGTATTCATCTATCATTTTGTAATCTTTGACTTCAATCTCTCCTTGTTGTAATTTTACAAATCTATCAATAATTTTTTCTCTTAAATCAGGATTACACTTATCTAAAAATATTCCCATTGTAGTTGCAAGTGGTGTCATTGATGGATTTTGGTAATCATATATTTTCAAATCCGTCATTCCACTTTTTGTATTTATATCAACTATAACATCTGGTAAATCTTCAAACTTAATTACCACCTCATCACATCCATCATCAACATATAATAATTTTTCCTTATCTTTTAAAATTTTCATAACTTCTTCAACACTATAAAATTGATAATCTTCCATAATTTTATTTTCCTCCTTCTCGCTAAATGTATCTGCCAAATTTTCTCCTGCTAAAACTCTTTTAAAATCCGTTTTTGCTTTTTCAAAATCTGTCAAATAATAATAACCATATTGCCAATCAATCTTGTTGTCTTTAATTTCATATCCAAAACCTATAACATATTCATTATTCATTTTTACTAAAGCAATAGGTTGTTCTTTTCTATATCCAACATCGATTACATAAGCATTTTCTAATTGTCTTGTTTCACTCATAAGGCATTCCTCCTATAATCCCATCATTTCTCTAACAATTCTATCTGACATTCTAATAGTTCCTACCAGAACTAACATATTAAATATCAATTCTCCAACATATTTCCATACCATAGTAACTGTTGCAGCACCAGTATCAACACTCGGCGAGGTTGTTACAAATGCAGAAAAGATTACACAAGCTAAAACTATAATTGCACCCTCTAAACAAACTGCTATATAACTCTTTAAAAAGCTCTTTCCTATATTTTGTGTTTCTTCTCCTGCAAAAGATGATAATGGTATTGGAGCTATTGCTGTGTACATATATAATTTAAAAAATCTTCCATATACCGTTAGAATTAAAATGAACGATAATACTGTTACAAAAAGTCCACCTAATAATGTAACTGCCCATAAAGGAATACTCTCAAAAAATCCACATTTATTGATTGCATCAATAATCGATTGTGGCAGGGTCATAGCACTTGCTTGAAATGAACTTTTCGCCATAATTGTTGTTACTATTCCCTGTATTATTTTGAATACTGCTAACATTAGTTCCAATCCATAAGTAACAATTCCTTTTGCTATTGCAAATCTTAAAAATAGTTTTAATGCTTGTTCTGGTCTTTTTAATTCTGAAAAATTAGTACAAGTTCTTGCTACTCCAACAACAAAAAATAAAACAAGTAATGCTAAACCTATTGCTTGTAAAGCTCCATTTATATTTAAAATAATATTCCATATTGCTCCACCTTTGAAATCTGCTGGACTTTGTGTGACTAACATATAAATTTCTGATAATTTACCATTCCATGTATCTAATGCATTCTGTAAATTTCCTACAATCCAATTCACATCTAGCACCTCCATTCTAAAATTAATTTATTAAGGCAGATGAAACTGCCTTAATCTTTATCCACCTGTAATAATATTTAAAATCTCTTTTGCAAATGTAATTACAACTCCACCTGCTAAAGTCATTATTCCGTTTGCTCTTTGTGTTGGATCATGAGATTTTAAACTCATACCTACTTGAACAATTCCAAATCCTAATATAATCATTCCAACTGCTCTTATTAATCCAAATATAAAATTAGATAAATTATCAACAATAGCTATTGGGTCATCTGCTGCAAATGAGTGAATTTGCCCAGCTACATTTAATGCAATAACATAACCTATAATTATTGCTCCTCTTTTTAATGTTTTCTTTAAAAATATTTTAAAAATTCCTTTTTTCTTATTTTCCATATCAAAAATCCTCCTTAATTTTTATTTTTGGGTACAAAAAAAGACCAAAGTATATTTGTTAGATATAACTTTGGTCTTTTAGATACTATTAGCATTTGTTGTATCTTCTTTGTACATATTTTCGATTTCTTCACTTGATAATAATTCAACATCAAGTTCATTTGTTTCTAAATCTATAATTTCTTTTGTATCAATTTCCATATCATCTAAATTAAATGATATTGTACCTATTGAATTTTCTGTTCCTCCATGTATATATGGTTTTATTTCTTTATTTCCAATAGGTGTATTTATGCTATTAAAATGTTCTTTTAAATTAAATTTGAAATCTTTTACTGGTCTTTCTCCTCTAATAAAAAGTAAAGCATAATTATTATCTAGCATTCTTACCTCATCTGGTGTCAATAGTTCTCTACCTGCAATTTGGTCATTTGTAGAATAACTGCCATGTGAACCATAACTCCTACCATAAGTATTTGTATCTATTGTTTCTTTTCCTAATAATTCACTAACATACTTATGGGTGCTTTGTTCATTACCACCTAAATATAAAAACTCATCACAATTTCCAACTATACTTTCCCATTGTTTTTCAAATAAGGCTTTTAATTGTGCTAAATTTTGCAATATTATAGAAACAGATACCTCTCTTGACCTCATTACTGATAATATTTTATCAAAGTCATCTGGCAAGCTAACATTTGCAAATTCATCCATTACAAAGTGTACATGAACTGGTAAACTGCCACCATATTTATAATCTGCTAAATAAAATAATTGTTGAAAAAGTTGTGTATATAAAACACTAACTAAAAAATTAAATGATGTATCATTATCTGGAATAATTGCAAATAATGCAACTTTCTTTTCTCCTAAACTTGGTAAATCAAGTTCATCTGTTTGAGTTAGCCCAGCCATACTTTCTAAATTAAATTTTTCAAGTCTTGCAGCAAGAGTTACTTGTATTGATTTTAATGTTTTAGCTGAACCTGAATGATATGCTCTATAATATTTTAAAGCAATATGCTCTGGATTTCTTGTTTCTAATCTATTAAATAACATATCAAGAGGACTAACATATTCGTCATCATCTTCTTTAACATCTCCTGCTCGTAGTAATTCCATTACCATTACAAAGTTTTGTTCTTCTTCTGGTGCTTCATATTTCAAATAAAATATTAAAGCTAAAAGTAACATACTTGCAGCAGTATCCCAAAATGGGTCGTTTGTACTACTTCCTTTTGGTGTTGTTGATTTAAAAAGATTTGTTACTAATTTTTGAACATCATTATCTGTTTTTATATATACAAACGGATTATAACAATGTGATTTTTCCATATTTATTAAGTCTAATACTTTGACTTCATATCCGTTCTTTTTCTAATAAATAACCTGTATCTCTAACAATTTCTCCTTTTGGATCAAGTATAACATACGATGTTGCACATTGCATTACATTTGGCTTACAATAACTAAATGTCTTTCCTGCACCAGAACCACCAATAACTAATACATTAACATTTCTTCTATGCTTTCTTCCATTTAATCCAACAGAAACATTTTTAGTAAGCAACTTATTATAATTATTAGGTTGTTTGTATTTTTTATTTAATTCCTTTGCCTCGCCCCATTTGGCTGAACCATTTTCTTCTCTCCTCCTATAATTCTTTCTAGTTGATTCATATAATAAGATTGAAAATATATAAATAATCAAAAAAATAAGAATAGTTCTAATGCTATTCTCTACGATAACTATTTTAAATGGCTGATTTAATGCAACACTACCATTTTTTATTATTTCTATAAGTCCACCTTTAGTATAAGGAGCTAAAAGGAGAGCAATCCAAATAATTGGAATAATTCCTATTACATACAACACTCTCATTATTCTTTTTTCATCTTGCTTCATTGCTTGTAAATTTTCCCTTTGCAGTTCTATTTAAAGATAACATCTTCTTATTTACAGGGGCTTTTAATAATTTTGACATTAACTTATCTATGATTTCTATATCAACATTTTCTTGTATTTTTATATTTCTAAATTCATTTAATGCATTTAATATTAGTCGATAATCATATTTATCTAAATTAATTGTTCTCATTTCTTCCATTTAACATTCCTCCTTATCTACTTGATTTCGCTTTTGCTTTTTTATTATTTTGAACAGGTGCTATATTTACTTTAACCTTTTCTTTAGATTTTTGTTCATCTAATCTCTTTGCTTCAACTTTAAGTTCTGCAAGTTCTTTCTTTACAGATGGTTTCTTTGCTCCTTTAGATACCCCTTCTTGCATTTTGGAAGTCGTTGAGGAAGGCTCTGACAGAGGGTCTTTTTCCGTCTTTGCCATATTGAAATTTACTTTTGAGGTTTCTTCTGTCTGCATAGGCTTTTTAGCAAGTAAATCTTCTAGTTGCTGTTCCTTTGATTTTTCTGGAATACTCTTTTCTCTTTTTTCTGCCTCTCTATCTTCAATAGATTTTGTAATAACAGTATCCATTTTCGCCGTATCTGTTGTTGTTAGTTTAAATCTTTCTACAATTCTATTTATTCTTGAAGCATCTTCATCTTTAACCATAACATCTACCATTCCATCAATGTCTTTATTATTTCTATTGATTAAAGCACAATATGAAATACCATAATTTTTTGCCTCTCTTGCAAATGTTTTTAAATCTTCTCTGCTTACTGTAAATATTTTTAAAGGCTTTCCTGTTTTTAACATATTATTAAGTCTAATTTTTCCTTTTGTTTGTTTTTTATCTTTCATAATAGTATAAATCATTGCAGCAACATTCTTTGCTCCACTACCAGTTAATCTTGCTAAAATTTCAAATCCCTCTAAACTTAATCTTACTACTTGTTCTGATACATCTCCATTAACACTCATATATCATTTACTCCTTTCCTTTTTTTCTTTTCTCTTTTTTTCTATCTTTTGTTTCTTTTTCCATTTCTTCTTGTGTATCTAATTCAGATAAATTATTATCTATCTTCGGTACTCTTGTTTTAATATCTTCACATAATTCCACCCTCTTTCTTAATTTGATTAATTTATCATTTAAAGATGAAATCTGCTCTGCATATTCGTGCATTTCATTTTCATCTTTTGATAACTTTCTTTTTGCCCAAAGTCTTTCTCTTTGGTCTAATATTTCTTTTATTTTAAAATTTATATCATCTTCATAATTACTTAATTCTTCAAATGTTTTTATTTTATGTGTTGCTAAAAATCTTGCTTCTTCAGATAATTGTTCCATTCTTGAAACATCTGCTCTTATACTTGGTGGTAATCTTTGTTGTGGTACATTATCTGGAAAAACTTTTAGCAAATAACAATAATGATAATATAAAGCAATAAATCCTTTCGCTTTGGCTCTTTTGTGCCTTTTAGCAAAAGGATAATTAACTTTTCTATAATTATAAACATTTTCTATAAACGGAACTCGAACTGCTTGTTCTTCTATTATTCTTCTTTTTATATTTTCTATTGAATAATTTTCTCCATATCTTCTTTCTATTCTAATGTTTCTTTTATATGGTTCTTTTCTAATACTTATTTTATTAGCTCTAAAAATAATTTCATAATCTAATTTTTTCATTAAGTATAAAAAGTCATCATAAGAATATGCTTGTCTAATTGCTAAATCTAAATCTCGTTTTGCATTATTAGAATAGTTGTCAGTATATAAAGATTTCTTATAAAAATTATCATAGTTCATTTTTTTCTTTGTTGCTTTTTCTTCTATTACACTTAATCCATATTCCTTACAAAGTTCATCTGATATATGCCTCATTTTTGCATAATTAGTATGATTATCATAATATTTCAAACCATCTTCAAAAGAAACAGAATTAAGCACTATGTGATTATGTATATGATTAGTATTAAGATGAGTTGTAACTACTACTTGAAATCTATCTCCCCACATTTCATTTGCAAGTTGCACACCAATCTGATGTGCTAATTCTGGAGTAACCTCTCCCTCTGCAAAAGATTGATATGCGTGAAATGCTAAAATTTTATCTTTTTTATTATAATATCTTTTTGTATCTTGCATTTCTTCATAAGCTGAATCTGAATCACAATTTATTCCTGTAACAAAATATTCTTTTTCTGTTTTATCTGAATTTTTTGCATAATCAATTACATTTTGCAAGTCATCTACTAACATTTCATATTTCTGATTAAATTCAATTTTCGTTTTATTTTCATCTTTAGCATAACTTATAACATGATCCATTCTTTTAACAACTTTCCATATTTTTGTTACTGCCAAATTACCACCTCCTATAAAAATTTATCTTTTACTTCTTCTGCAAATTTGTGCCAAATATCTGCTTCACTCTTATAATAATCTTTATCTATTTTATCTGTTTGATTTGCTTTCTTTGCTATTTGATTAAGATTAACTCCTATTTTAGAAAGCTGTTTCATTATCACATAAAATTCTTTGCCAGGCTTTTCTTTTATTTGTTCATTCATTAACAATCTTCTAAAATATTCTCCATAAGAAAGATTACATCTTTGGCAATCTTCAATTAGTTTTTCATTCTCAATTTCATTAAGCATTATATCTTTTCTTATATATCTTTTTCTCAAATCGCTCCCTCCTGTTTTACTCATTTAAAAATGGGGATTGGGGTAACCCCATAGAATAGAATTTTGAAACACGATATTTTCGTGTGAACAAATTCAGTGCTTGCTAGGACAAGAAATCCTTTTTTTACATTTTTAAATGTACCTATATTGGTACTCTATTTTGTTCTTTTTTCATTTTATATCTGTCAATTTCTTGCCTATTTTTTAACCCTATGCTGTAACATAAGTAATCATTTATGTCTTTACCATAAGGAGCAGGAATATCATAAACATTGTACTTATCAAGTGCATATATCATTGCTTTTGTTGCATTTCTTCCTGCTATATCATTATCAAAATGTAATACAATATCTTTTATATTTGTGTTTTTATTTAAAAAGTTTTGTACTGCTATTGGTACTTTACTTTGTTCTATATTAGAACTTGGTTGATACACTCCTGCAAGTGATAAAAGATTTTGATTTGTATAATCATATCCCTTATTTTTTAATAATGTTGCATAAGATAATAAATCTATACTGCTTTCAAATATATGTAATGAATTACATTCTTCTGCTCCTAACATTCTAAAAGAATACTCTTTTGAGCTCCCCTTTGCATCTCTCATTATTCTTTTTTCATTTGTACTTCTGCACCCTGCATATTTGATATTGTTATCATTATCGTACCCTAAAAATACTGCATTATTGGTTTTATTTTCTTGATAAATAATCTTTTTATTTATACAATCATTTATTATTTCTTCATCAATTCCTCTGTTTTTTAGATACTCTATAACTTGTTTATTGGTACTCGCTTTTTCTGGAATAACTATCGTTTTAGGTGCATTTTCATTACTATATTGAGGTCTAATATATGTATCTATATTTCTATTTAATACACTTGAAACTGCCTCTTGTAATGTCATATTTTCTACTTTAATAAGATAATCAACTGCTGACTTTCCTGCTTGATGTGTTGAAAATCTATGCCATAATCCATTACTTATAATGACACTATCATGACTTTTTAAGGAATATGTATTAGTACCTTTTCTTACAAGTTCTGATGGATTATTGTTCATAAAATAAGTTAGTAAATCAATTTCTTTTGCTTGTTTTACTACATCTTTTGGTACAAATTTAGACATTTTTTGCACCTCCTTTTTCTTTATCTTGCATCTTTATTTCGTTCTTTTTTGACCTCATTATCTCTAATAATGTCTATCGTATCATCTACTGAAAATTCTAAAGCTTCTCTTAAATTACCATCACAAGATAACCAATCGTCATAACATTCTTCTAATATATCTTCTCTTTTTAATAATGTTTTAAGTTCAAATTTTGATAATTCTTTGTTATATATTAGATAATCTTTCATTTCTATGATACAAGTTAATTTGTAACTATTATCCATTATTTCATCAGCAGATAATCCTCTTAAAGTATCTTTAAACTCGTTTACTTCTCTTTCTAATTTTTCAATTAATTTATTTTTTAATTCTTCATTTTCCATAAAATATCACACTCTCTTTCTTTTTTTGCATAATAAAAAGGACAGATTTTTTTAATTATCCGTCCCTTTAAACTAATTTAATTTTAACATTCCCATATTATTTAAGTAGATTAATGCTTCTTTAAAACCCAACTAAAAACTTTCTTTTAACTCAATAACATCAAGTTCAGTTTCATAATCAAGTACATTAAGCATTGCATATTGTTAATCATCTCTCAATTCTATTGGTTCTTTTTCTTCTAAAAATGTTCTTACATTTTGGTATTTATACTTTAGTTCTGATATCTTTTTATTTAATGTTTGATAATCTTCTCTATCTTTTAATGCTTGTGCTTTATGAACTTCTAAATACTCTAAAAAACCTTCTTCATAATTATCAAAAAAAGTTACCTGCGATTTCTTCTATACCTTTATTCTCCTATTTCCATCAATATTTTTTTACTATCAACTATCCCTAATTTATAATAATGTTTACAAAGTAGGTCAGTTTCATTACCAATGGCAAGTTCAAATTTATTTAATTTAGCAATTATTGGGTCTAACTTTTTTTCATCTTTAACTACTTTTTTAATCAAATTAATCAATTCTTCTTCTACTTTTAATGACTCTGTAAATTTCCCATCACTATTCTTTTTCTTTAATAGCATTGTTTCAAAATCATCACTTATTGAATCATATAGTTGATCTAAAATAGGTCTATTAAATAATTCTTCCATTTCCTTATCCCTCCTCAAACTTATTCTAATATAATCTTTTGAATTTGAGAAATGTGTAAATTATTTAATTATAAATTTGACAAAAAAAGAACAATCTAATAAAACATTACTCTTTTATACTTTTATAAATTTCGTTTATTAATTGTTGAAACTGCATTCATTACATCTAACATAGAGTCTAGATGTATTCCTCCACCAATTCTATTATTAAGGAACTCATTTGGGATTTCTTCAACTAACTTTTCTTCTAATTTATCAATTTTGTTTTTATTATCTTCGTAATATACAAAAATTCTTGTTGTATCTAATGCACCAAAAGAATCTACTCCAATAACAGAGCTTTCAGCTTTACCAAACAATATCCTATCAAATGCTGGTTTCTTTTTCCAATGCCTTAATATTCTTTCTTTTAAATCTCTTGTTGTTTGTCCTATATACATTTGCTTATAATTTTCTTGTAATAATATATATATTCCTTTTTTTCCTTTACAATCATTTAAATCTTTAATATCAATCATTTTATGTTTTTTTATGATTTTTTCAACTATTTTATTATATTTATTTATGTCTAATTTTTTATAAAATTCCATACTCAAATCATAATTCTTTAAGCATTCTTTTTTATGCATAATGCAATATTCCTCTGATAAAACTAACTCATTATCTATTTTATCAAATTTTAAACCAGGTGGTGGGACTATTGCATACAAACCTTCAAATTTTAGAGTTTTCTTTTGTTCTTTCCATTTATCCCAATTCTCCAGAATTTCAGTATGTGCAGGTACTTTTGTATAGCTTTTCTTGTCAATCACACAATAATTATCTCTATCTAAATAAATTCTAGTTTTTCTTTTATCAATTCATATACCAAAATGATATATAAAATTAGAATCATATACTTTTTCTAAATCACTATTTTTCAATGTATTCTCCGTTCTTAAAAAATATCTATTTTCAGAAATAATTATAACACAAATAATTAAATTTTAACATCTTTCTGGAGAATTTTTATTTGGAGTTTTGTCTTGTTTTTCTTCTTTTTCATCTCCCAACATTTCATGTTCATTTTCATTTATTTTTAATTCTGCATTTATTTCTTCTAGTTTTCGTAACTTTTCTTGTAATTCTTGTTCTTTATGAAATTCCTTTTGAGATTCTTGTTTTGCATTTTCTAATTGAAAATATGTATTATCTAATAAATCTCTTTCGTGAGGAATATCTTTTGCAATATTCTCTAAACAATTATTTATTCTTGTTATATTTCCATTTACATCAGTTCCTAAATCAATAGAATAACTAAATTTATTTTTTAGTTTTAATCTAATATTTCTAGTTATTGAATCAAAACTAATTTCCATTGTAAAGCCTCTATATTCTCCTATTTCTCTTGTTTCCATACTTTTTAAATCATTTATACTTTGTAATAATCTCTTTCCTGCCTCTTGTTTTTCTGTATATATTATTCCATTTATTTTCATAGGAGAAAAACCATCTGCATTAGGTTTAGTATATTCTTGTAATTTAATTGTATCTTCTTCCATTGCTCCAATTTTATTATTAAGTCTTGCTATTTCTTCTGGAAAGTATTTTATAATCTTATCTTGCAATGAATATTTTTGATTCATAAATTCTTGTTTTAATAGTTTTAATTTTGCTACATCAGTATCTAACGATGTCTTTTCTAATATTTTAGGATTTCCTGTTGCTAATGCTTTTATTTCTCCATAAGTTAATGCTTTGTCATCAATATCTTCCATTGTTCTTGCAGGTGTTTTTGATGTCATTATTTGAGAAATGAATTTTTGCTTTTGCTCTACTAATTGATACATATAACTATCAAATGTCTTTTCAGTAACATACGAATATACATATACTTTTTTGTTTTCATTCCCCTGTCTAATCATTCTTCCATTTCGTTGAGTCAAATCAGAAGGTTTCCATGCACAATCTAAATGATGAGTTGCAATTAACTTATCTTGAACATTAGTACCTGCACCCATTTTTTGAGTTGAACCCATTAACACTCTAACTTGTCCTTTTCTTACTTTACTAAATAATTCTTTCTTTTTAACCTCATTATCTGCCTCATGAATAAAAGCTATTTCATCAGGTGGAATACCTTTTTGAATTAGCTTTTTCTTTAACTCATTATATACATCTGTAAATTCTTCTTTTTCATAGCCTTTTAAGTCTTTTGGAGTTGATAAATCACAGAATACAAGTTGTGTTGATTTCTTATCACTATTTTCACTCCATATTCTATAAACATTTTCTGCACATGAATTTACTTTACTACTTTCTGAATCTGGTAATAAAGGATTCATAAGTCTTTGGTCTAATGCTAGTTTTCTACCCTCATTTGTAATTTTAAGCATATTATCTTCTGTTGCATCAACTGTTCCTGACCTTATTTTCTCTGCTCTTTCTCCTAAAGCCTTTACCATTTCTTGTTGTATTTCACTAGGTTTTACTACTACATTTATATTTTCAAATTCTGGTGTTGGCAAATTTAATGTTTCAGCAGTTTGAATATCTGCTACTTCTTTAAACATAGACATTAGCTCTGGTAAATTGTGAAATTTTGCAAATCTTGTTTTTGCTCTATATCCTGTACCCTCTGGTGCAAGTTCTATTGCAGTAACTGTTTCTCCAAATGTACTTGCCCAATTATCAAAATGTTCTAAACTATTTTCTTTTAGTCCAGAATATTGTAAATATCTTTGCATTGTATAAAGTTCTGCCATTGAGTTACTTACTGGTGTTCCAGTAGCAAATACAGAACCTTTGCCTCCTGTAATTTCATCTAAATATCTACATTTCATAAAAAGGTCGGAAGATTTTTGTGCTTCAGTTTGTGCTATTCCACCTACATTACGCATTTTCGTATATAAAAACAAATTCTTATAATTATGAGCTTCATCAACAAATAATTTATCTACACCTAATTCTTCAAATGTTACAACATCATCTTTTCTTTCTTCCTTATGTAATTTCTCTAATCTAGTTTCTAATGATTTTCTTGTTTTCTCCATTTGTTTAATAGTATAGTTTTCTCCTCTGTTTGATTTTTCAGAGGCAATTCCTTTTGTAATATCACTTATTTGTTCTTCTAATAATGCAATTTGTCTTTCTATTGACATTGGTATTCTTTCAAATTGTGAATGTCCAATAATTACTGCATCAAATTCTCCTGTTGCTATCCTACTACAAAATTTCTTTCTATTTTTGGTTTCAAAGTCTTTTTTAGTAGCAACTAAAATATTGGCACTTGGATAAAGTTGCAAAAACTCACTTGCAAACTGCTCTATAATATGATTTGGAACTACAAATAAAGACTTATTACATAAGCCTAAACGCTTACTTTCCATTGCAGCTGCAACCATCTCAAAAGTCTTTCCTGCACCTACTTCATGTGCTAATAATGTGTTATTACCATATAAAACATGTGCTACTGCATTAAGTTGATGTGTCCTTAATTTTATCTCTGGATTCATTCCTACAAAACCTATATGAGAGCCATCATATTCTCTTGGTCTTATGCAATTAAATTTATCATTATAAAGTCTTACTAAATGATTTCTTCTTTCTGGATCTTCCCATACCCAATTTAAGAATGCTTCTTTTATTGCGTCTTGTTTACTACAAGCTATTGCAGTTTCTTTTCTGTTTAATACTCTTTGTTTTCTGCCCTCATCATCTATAAATGTATCAAATATTTTTACATCTTTTAGATTAAGTGTCTGCTCTATTATTTTATATGCATTTATTCTTGATGTACCATAAGTTGTATATGCTTTTACATTGTTTCTATCATTACTTTTTCCATCAATATACCATTCAGCAGTTATATTAGAATATTTAACATGAATATCCCATCTGTTATAACTTGGTGTATCTAATAATTCAAAAATAAACTTTCTAATGATTTCTGGAGGTATCCATGTTGAGCCTAACTTAATTCCAATTTCACTTGCAGTAAGGTCTTTTGGAATAACCTCTTTTAATTTTTCAACATTTATATTAAAACTAGAATCTTCTTTTGCAAATTGTTCTGCAACTTTTAGTTTTTCTCTAACATTACCAGATAAATATTCATCAGCAGTTACCCAATTGTTTGTATTTTCATAATCAGGTACTTTAAATATGACACCCTCTAAACTATTTATTATTTCTTCTTTGTCTATCTTGCATAATTGTTGCATATAATCTAAATCAACTTTTGCCTTATCTTGTATAGATAAAATCAAAGCCTCATCTGGAGTATCTACTTGTAATACTTTCTTTTTAGCTTTTATAGTTCTTTTGCTAAATATATCAGCTTTTCCTACAAAATTACCCTCTCCATCTATCTTTTCAAGTGAGCATAATAAGAAATAACTACTATCATTAGAAAATGCGGTTTCATTTGCTCTTGAATTTATTAAGCCATATTCTTTTGTAAATCTATCATATAATTCATTTAATTTTGCTTGTGCAATATGAATTTCCTCATCTGAATAATCTTCCATTTGAAAATCAATTAATTCTCTTACCTGTTCTCTTAACAAAATTAAACCTTTTATTCTATTTTGTGCCGTTAAAGGTAACTCATCTTGTAATATCATTTTTGAATTTTCTCTAAAATACAATTTATCATCTACTATTGCATAAGAATAATTCTTAACAGTTGGAATTGCAGGTATTGATGTGTCTTCTTGTTCAATTTCATTTTCAATACTATTATTCTGTAATTCTCCATGTATATTAGTTATCGCATAATTTAATTGTTCTTCTAAATTTGTGTCTTCTTCTGCTTTACAAGTTGAATCATAGCCATAAGCAGTAGATACCATTTCCATTTTTCCTAATATCATATCTGGATTATCTACAAAATATTTATTCATTGTAATATTGTTTTCATCTCTATCAAGATATACCCAATCTGGCATTATATCGGTCAAATTTTCTCTTTTTTGTAAGAAGATAATATCTGATGTTACTTTTGTTCCTGCATTCTTTGTAAAAGTATTATCTGGTAATCTAATAGCACCTAAAAGGTCTGCTCTTTGTGCTAAATACTTTCTAACCTCTGGACTTGCTTTATCCATTGTTCCTTTTGAAGTAATAAATGCAATTACTCCTCCTGGTCTAACTTTATCTAAAGTTTTAGCAAAGAAATAATCGTGTATTAGAAAATTATTTTTATCATATCTTTTATCATTAACTTTGAAATCTCCAAATGGCACATTTCCTATTGCTATATCAAAAAACGAGTCTGGTAAATCTGCTTTTTCATAACCTTGAACTTTAATATTTGCTTTTTGATATAATTGTTTTGCTATCTTACCACTTATGGAATCAAGTTCTACTCCATATAGTTTTGAGCTTTGCATTTCTTGTGGCAACATTCCTAAAAAATTCCCTGTACCACAACTAGGTTCAAGAATATTTGCTTGTTCAACGCCCATATTTTTTAGAGTGTCATATATTGCATTTATAACTACTGGTGGTGTATAAAAAGCAGTTAATGTTGAAGCTCTTGCTGACTTATATTCTTCATCTGTAAGAATTTCTTTTAATTCGTTATATTCTTCGCTCCAATTATCTTTACTTTCATCAAACACATCTGGAAGTCCACCCCAACCGACATATTTCGACAAAATATTCTGTTCTTCAGAATTTGCTAATCTATTTTCATCTTCTAACTTATGTAAAAGTTTTATTGCATCAATATTTCTTCTTACTTTTTCTTTTGGTGTACCTTCTCCTAATAATTTATCATCAATGTGATAATTAATCTTTTCTTGTTTAGGTTTTGGTTCTACTATTTCCTGTTTATTAGTAGTAATTTCTTTTTCAAAGTTTTTTTCATTACTATGATAAAGTGAAACTACTCGTAAATAACTTTCATTTCTCATAATTGGATAATGTGCAGTTTCTATCATTGTTTGGTCTAATAAAACAATTTCATCTAATTCTTTGTTAATAGCCTCAACTCTATATTTTCTATCACTTTCTAAATAAATAATTTGTCCTATTTTAAATTGTGTTTTTGGATCTTCGCTTAATTCTTTTACTGCACTAATGGCATTAGCAATTATTTGTGTTTCAACTCTATCAACAATATCTTTTAGTTCTGCTTCTTGCTCTAAATTATCAATAAATTCTTGACTAACTTCTTCTAGGCTTGTATCTGCTAATTCTGTAATATCAGTAAACTCTGCTAAATCTTTTCTTATATCATCTAAAGTCTTTTTGTCTTCATTTTCTGAATATTCTAAAAGTCCACCATCAATTTCTGTTCCCCTGTTGTCATATATTGCATAATAATATCCCTCATCATTTGTATGAAAATGAAAATAATTTCCATTATTCAACTTATAATTTTTTTCAATATTTATACTAGATATATCTATAAAATCATTTGTGTTTTCTTTTAATCCTCTATCTAGCATCCATTTTTCTTTTTCATAGTCATTTTCTAACCATTCCTGGTATTTTATTTTTTCTTCATCATTAAAGTATCTATCTAATCTAATAATTTCTTTAAGTCTTTGTTCAACTTTACTCCAATTTATTAGTAGTTCTGCTCTATCATCTTTATAACCCTTATATAGCTTTATTCCTTTGCTATCGTGTTCTTGTCCAAAATCAGCACCATAATATGCAGAACTTGAACCTCCTATTCCATATTCATGTTTTAGAAATATTATATTTTCTTTTGCTGATAAACTTCTTTTAAATTGTTCATAAATTCTATATTTGCTATGTGAAAAATTACTGCCCTCAATAAGTGTTTTATCTATCATTTCTTGAGTAAAAGCACAAGCAGGAGTATTCTCTACTTCTGCTTGTGTTCGAATATTATTAATTTGAGTTTCTACACTAGGTAATTCTTTGATTGGTGGCACATAAGTATCTTCAAAAAGATTTAATTGTAAATTAGTTCTGCCATTATCATTTCTTCTGCTTGATTCTTGATTGAGTTCATTGCTTGTACCCAACTCATTTGATTCTCTCTTTTCATTTCCTCTGTTATTTGGTTCTTCTCTGCTAGACTTGTTATTATCTGTTTCATTCTCTTTTGAGCTGTTTGTTCTATTTCTCCTAAATGTTCTTCCATCTTGCCATCTAACATTAATTCCTCGTATAACCCTCTTTTGTGTTCTTTTAGGAATTTCTCCCTCATTCTTGAGAATCTCCCCTGTGCCATTTTCTTCGTTTTTGGTAATGCTACTTGTGGTATTTGGTAATCTCCCATTTGATTGTATGTTAATTCTATCATAATCATTTCTCCCTTCATTATTTTTTTCTTCATTATTATGATAATTTATTTTTTCATTATTAACAAATGTACGATTTGTTAATTTGTAATTTTTTTCATAATTTATAACACTAGAATAGATTTCTCTTAATTCTTGTTCTGCAATATCACTTATTGCTGCACCTAATCTTGAAACAACTCTTTTATTATTAAAACTACTAATCATTTCAAAATCTGATACATTAAAATGTTCTGTTGGATCAATGCCACATCTTTTCATTGCCATATATGATATTGATTTTGCAAGTAATACAATAAAGTTTCCCTCTAAATCTACATCTTGCATTCCCTCTAATAAACTACCATCTAAAACATCTTTTAAATCAACTAAATAATCTTGATAATTATCTTCAACTAAATTTATAGATGCTGAATATATTGCTTCTGCTAAATTAGATTTAACTTCTAAATTTCCAAAACTGTTTTCTAGTGTTTCTATAATTCCATTTTCATAAGAAGGTTTTATTTCCCACAACTTAAACTCTTTATTTATTCCACTATGTGTATCTGAAATGTCAAAAACATGTCTTAATACATTTCTACCATTTTCTATTGATAATAATGCAATACCTTTTGCACCTTTATTTACCCATCTTCGTAATTTTTTGTTCCAAGTTTCTATATCTGCACAAGCAGTAGCATTTGGTTTTTGAGCATATATTAACACTTGCTCATTAAAAGAATACTTGTAATTGTTACTTGCTGTATTTAAAAACTTAATCCAACTTTCTCCATTTTGAGTAATTTCTTTCAATGTTTCACTTGCCATTTCATTTATTAGTTGATATTTATTCGCCATCGGTTTCCTCCTTTCTCATTTCTTGATAATTGAAATACCCTATTGTATTATGGTCTTTAATAAACTCTCGCAGTACAATAATATTTAAAACATCAGGGTCTTTCGTTATTTCTTTTAAATCTTCTATTTTTAAATTTGAAATATCTTTTTCTGTTGATTTCCCAATACTTATTAACTTGTTATATGTTTCCATTCTTAAGTTTCTTTTTCTAGGCATTTCACACCTCCTATTTTTAACAAATTAAAAAGAGCTAGATTTCTCTAACCCTTAATTTACCTTATTTTCTTTAACATATATTTTGTATTTTTTATAAATTCAAATCCATTTTCTTCATAAAAAGAAATTAATTTTTTCATAATTAAATCTTTCTTCTTATTTTTTTCTGAAATGTTTTGAAGTCCCTTACTTTTATTTACTACTCGTGGCTGTGGTAAAACTATTATTTTATTTATAACTGTATTTGCATAGTAATATAATATATCTTCAAGATTATCTATAATGTAACTGCCTATACCACAATTCCTGAATTGTTTGTTTATATAAAAGTCCTCTATATAAACTATTGTATCATCTTCATCAGCAATTTCTGGTTTGATATTTCCATCTTTACCAACTATAGCTGAAGCCATAGCCTCAAAATCCCAACCTCTATAATCTGCTACATCACTCAATGTTATTCCAAATCTTGTAAAATCCATAGGTGTAAAAAATCTACCTTTTATAGAACCTATTTGCATTTTTTCTTCTTCATCAGGATTAGTAACATATATATTCATAAAGAAATCCTTTATATATTGTCTATCAAAATCCATTCCATCTATATGTGTTGCAATATCTTCTCTTACATATTCTAATTCTGGTCTAACAATATACGCCCTAAGAGATAAAGAGTCCCAACCTAATTTTTCTAATTTATCTAATTTAATCATTTTTATCATTCCTTTCAAATATTCAAAAGAGAGCTAATAATCTAGCTCTCAATCATTTACTATTTATCTTTATTTTGTTTACGCTTAATTATAGTATAAGCTATTCCTAGTATAGATAGAATAATTGAACCTGCAAATAATTTTATTTTGCTTTCAACTCCTGTTTTAGGAACTTCTATCTTTTTATTTTCAAAAGTAAATTCTATTGTATTTTCATTTTCTTCTACTTGTGTGTCATCTACGAATAAACCTTTGTCATTGATTTCTACTTTAACAATTTTGCTTGATAATTCATAATCTTTTGGTGCTTTTATTTCTTTAATGTAATATATCCCATATCTTAATTCTTCAAATAAAGCTGTTCCATCTTCTGAATTAGATTTAACCTCTTTAATAAGTTTAGTACATTCTGTATCTTCGTATATTGCAAATATGAATTTATCTTTAATAACTTCTTTTGTTTCAGTATCAATCTTAATTATCTTTACATTTTTTAGTATTGGCATATCTTTCATTTCTATTTTTTGAGTTTCTTTATCAGTTGTTACTGTGAATTTTATTTCTTCAGTAATTTCATAACCATAAGGAGCAGTAGTTTCTTTTAAGATATATGTTTTAACTTCTTCTAAACCTTTTACTTTATGAGGTTCTTTAGTAGATGTCCATTTATCTATTGTGTTACCATCTTCATCTATAACTTCTAGTTCTGCACCCTCTAATTCGTTTCCATTAGTTATATCTGTTTTTGTTATTTCTACTAATTTATCAATCATAACTACTTTTTGTGTTTCTTTATCTGGTGTTACAATAAACACAACATCAGTTGCTTTTACATAAGAATCTGCAACTATTTCTTCATGTAATGTATAAGTTTCTCCCTCAACTAAATTTTTGATTTTGTGTGGTTCTTTACCAGATACCCACTCATCAACTACTTTGTTGTCTTTATCTAATACTTGAATTGTTGCACCTTCAATTTCTTTTCCTGCAATATCAATTTTTCTCATCTCAACTATTTTGTCTATCATTTCAACTTTTTGAATATCTTTTTTATTTGTAACTTCAAATTCAACATCTGTTGCTACAACATATCCATCAGGAGCATATTCTTCATGTAAAATATATTTTTTACCTTCTTCTAGTCCATTTATGTTATGACTTTCTTTTGTAGATGTCCAACTATCGATTACATTTCCGTCTTTATCAGTAACAACAATTTCTGCACCCTCAATTTCTTTTCCACCTATATCTGCTTTTGTCATTGTTACTATTTTATCTATCATTTTAACTTGTTGTACTTTTGTTGTACTTTCAACTTTAAATTCTATTGTAGAAGCTCTTACATATCCATCAGGTGCAATTTCTTCTTTTAATTTATAAGTTTTTCCAACTACCAAGCCCTCTATTTTATGAGTCTTTTTAGTAGATGTCCATGTATCAACAACTTTATTATTTTCATCAATAACAGATAATTTTGCACCTTCAAGTTCATCATCTCCTGTTACAGATTTTTTAGAAAATTCAAACATTGTTGTATCATTAGATATATCTTTAATATCTTCATATACCTTTGTTGTTAAGTCTTTTTGTTCAAATTTTACTTCATATTTAGTCCAATTTAAAACTAATCCGTCTAAAGTTTTTGTTTCCTCTAATTCATAAGTTCCCATAGGTAAATTATCAACTTTTAAATTACCTTTTTTATCCAAATTATATTTCTTTATTTCTTGACCTTTAGTATATATTTTGCTTCCATCTGCATAATCAATAATATCTTCTTTTGCAGTAAGTTTGAATTCAATACCTGATAAATCAGAGGTATCAACCAATGATGTGTCAGCATCTTCTCTTAATGCTATTGTTTTATTTATAATTAAAGTGCCTGTAGGTTGTTCATTTTTCATTAAAACTTCTTTAATAAAATCTTCATCTTGATCTTTATCATAATCTCTTATTCCTTTTATTTCAAAAGTAACTGTTTTTTCTAATTGTAAGAAACCTTTTGGAGTTTTTATTTCATAAATTGCATAACTTCCAACTGGTAATTGTAAAGGAGTAACAACTGAACCTTTATCATCTTTGTTATTAGTAAAGCTTTTATCTGGTACTATCATATTATCTGCATTTGTTGTAAATGAAGTATATGTTGTACTACCAATTTTTTGTGAAATTGATTCTCCTTTTTTCCATATTATTTTTCCTGTTGCTCTATCGTAAATATCTTTTTCAGCTTTTATTTCAAAGGTTGTACTTGTCAATGTAACAACTTTTCCAGTTTTTAAATCTTTTTTGATTAACTTTATATATGCTTCTAATTGTTCATTATTAACAACAATATGTTTTGTTTTTTGTGGTATTTCTTTTATTTCACTTTCGTCTTGAGTAATAGAAAAATAGAAATCACTTGCACTTTCATAATCTTTTGGTGTAACTGTTTCCTTAACGATATATTTACCATAAGGTAAGTTCTTTTGTGTGTATGCATTACCATCTTTGTCAGTTACTAATACATCATAAGTAGGAGCTATTTTTTGAGCCTCTGCTACTCTTTTAGTATCGACATTAACTTTATTTCCGTTTTCATCAACACCATTCCATACTTCAGCATAAGTATATCCTTGTGAATATGCTCTTTCTACAGCTGAATTTAATTTTATTGTAAATTCTGCACCTTCAAGTCCTGGTGTTTCTCCTGAATTTACTTTTATTCCAGATTTAAAGATGTGAACTCCCATTTTCTTTACATCTTCATTACTTGTAGTCTTATTTGCTATAACTTTTGTGTGTTGGTCTTTGTACTCTAAATTTACTGGGTATTCAGTTTTATCTAATAAATAACCAACTGAAGCTTTATCTTCTTTTACAATATATTTTCCAAGTGGTAAATCTTCAACAGGAGTTGTATTACCTAATTTATCCATAGTTCTTGTTGCTACTAAATCTCCTTTTGAATAATACTTTTTACTTTTAGCTACATTGTATATATCTTCATTAGCAAATACTTTATAAACTGCATTTTCTAGTGTAGCATCTCCTTGTGCCATGCTTCCTGTTTCACTATCTTTTTTAATTATTTCAATAGAACCTTTTGGCTCTGTATCAACTACTCCTTCAATTTTTAATTCTATAACTGGTGTAGTAGAATTAACATATTGAATATTAGCATTAAATATTGTTTCATTTAATAAATATCCTTTAGGTGCTTGTGTTTCATAAACTATATATTTACCTACTGGAATATCACTTAATGTTGCGACACCATCTGAATTAGATGTTATTTTAGCAACTACTTGTCCTTTAGAATAGAACTTTTTAGTTTTCGCAACATTATATATATCTTCATTTGCCTTTACTTCAAATTCTGCTCCTGCTATTTTATCATTATTTGTACTTACTTTATAAATCTTTATTTGTCCAGTAGGTTCGTTATTTTTAAATGTTACACTAGCTGTTTGACCACCTGCTACATTAACTCTTTGAATACTTGTATCTAATAAATAACCACTAGCAACTGATTCTTCTTTTACAAAATATGTACCAGGTTTTAGTTTTTCAATTAAAATTTTACCTTCATTATTTGTATTTGCTTTCTTTACTAAATCAGTACATTCATTATTTCTATATAGACCAAAAACACAATCTGAAACTGCATTTCCCATATTATTTGTTTTTCTAATTTCTATTTTTCCACTTTCAACATGAACTGAAACACTAAATGCTGATGGATCAACATAGTTAGAAAATATTAAGTTTTGAACACTACCTGAAGTAAATGTAAAATACATATAATTTGACATTGTAGAACTATTATATGCACTTCCATTTGGCATTAATTGATATAGCCCATATTCTCTTGAATTAAATGTTACATTTTCTACATTACAATTATCAGATATTGTTATTACTAAATCATTACTTCCTTGTGTATGGCTAAATGTTACTCCATCTTTTGATTGTGAAAATGATTGATATGCTGATAATTTTCCATTATTATCTGTTATCACTTTTCTATCTCCAATAGCAACACTTTGTGTTGAACCATTAAAAGATGTATTTCCATGATACTGATTATAATATCCTTCAGCTTCTGCTACCCAATTAGCATAGTGTCCTGATGACATGAAATTTCCATTCCATGAATCTCTTGGGAATGCATCAAATGAACTATTTATATTGTTATGTATATACTCCCATACATATTGTTGAGTACAACATGCTGCTCTATATGCTTCATCTGATGATGGTAACCCTAAACCATATTTCATAGTATAACCAAAATATATCATTTCAGCTATTTTCTCGTATTGTGGTAAGTTTTGTTTATATTGAACATAAAAATCTCCGTTGAAAGTATATTCACTTCCGTTAGGAGATTTTACACCCTTTTGACAACAAAAAGCTATATAAGTTTGACCATCATAAGTAGCATAATGTAATTCGTGTCCTACTTTTGCTAAACTTCCTGATATTACACCAAATTGTGCATTTGAATTCATATCAGTAATAAATGCTGCAAAAGTATTAATTGGCAAAGATGTTAATAGCAATAATGCTAAACATATAATTGCCATAAATTTCTTTGTTTTACTTTTCATATTTTTATCATCCTTTCATAAAAAATAAGCCTTAACTAAAAAATTAAAGCTTATAAATATAATTTATTTAATTTAATTTTATTTTATTGCCCAGAAATAGTATTTTCCACACAAACATTGACTTATTTTGTATTGAACAGAAGGCCATCCTTTTGTATAATTTTCAAAAGCAATTTGAGCTTCATTCCAACTCGAATAATATCCATGTTCATTTGCCCCATCTCCTGCAATATGGTGAGTTCCACCCTCTGCACACCAATAAGCTAAATCACTTGGTGTAGGCTCTTTTGTAACTTTATCTTTACTTTTTTTCTCTTCTTGTACTCTTGTTCCATTCGTATCTTCATCGTTATTTTCTCTATTATCATTTGCATTATTTTCCAATACCGTATTAGACATTTGTTCTTTTTTTATAACATCATTTTCAATAGTTTTAGATTCTTCATTTTTATTAGTATTTTTTGCTATATTCTCTTGTCTAATAGTTGGATTTTTCTTTGGTTCTTCTTGAATACTTGTATTATTAACTTTTACAATATCCGCTTCTAAATGTGTTTTTTCTTCAATCTCTTGTTCTTCTGTATTGTTTTCAACAACAATCACTTCAATATCTTCTTTTTCTTCGTCATCAATATTATTTATTTCAGTTACAATCTCTTTCTCATTTTCTATTTTACTTAAACTTAATTTCTTTGATTTTATAATCATCATATTCGCAAATAATGCCACTATTAAGGCTATAATTATTAAAACTAATATCTTTTTACTCTTCATTACTACCATCTCCTTATAGCTTAATTATATGCTTTTTTTAGATAAAAACAAATATGTAATTTATTATTTATATTATTTTTATAAATTAAATATAATAATTATCTTTTAGTTTGTAATATAGTATGTATTTAAAAGGGATTGTAAGGGAAAACTTTGTAAAGTGTTCACACAAACAAATATAACTAAATATATCTAATTTTGTTCACACACTATCTGGAATTTCTTTCTTGTTTTATTCGTTCTCGCCTAATATAATCTTGCACACATTGAATAATAAAATCTTCAACATTTCCAGATTCTTTTACTCTACTTGGAATATATTTTTCTATCTTTTCATTGTGTATCTTTATATATTCTTTTTGATTTGGCTTTTCCTGTTGCAGTATTTCTTCTATTTTTTCTTCTGTTAGGTTTCCTTCTTGTTCTAATTTCTTTAATCTTATTGCTTGACTTAAAGAAGGTGTTACCTCATCAAATTCAAATATATTTTCTACAACATATTGATTTTCTTCACTTAAATATGATAATTCTACTGCTGGTCTAAAAGCTATTCTTTTGTTATCAACTTGTTCTAATAATTCTGGTATTAAATAAGTAAGTCGAATATATCTTCTTATATTAGTCATACTTTCTCCTACTTCTTTTCCTAATTTATTAGCACTTTCTAACTTCCAACCCATTGGGTCGGAAGTTTCGTTTTCTTCTAAATCAACTCTTTTCCCCTGATGTTTCATAGCTTCAAGTTTCATTTTATATGCAAATGCTTTTTCACTTGGAAGCAATTCTTCTCGTTGAATATTAGCATCTACCATTATGACAATGGCTTCATCGTCTTCCATATCCCGCACAATGGCTGGTATAGTTTCCATTCCTGCTTTTATCGCTGCGTGCATTCTTCGATGCCCGGATATCATCTCATAGCTGTTATTCTTATCTGGCCTTACTAAAACAGGTGTCAGCACACCATTCTGTTTAATACTCTCTACCAGGTCATCCATCTTATCATCATCCAAAACTTTAAATGGATGATTTGCAAAGCTGTGTATTCTGCTAATCTCAATATCTGTTGCACTTTCCTCACCGGATACTCCCAGCAGTTCATCTATGCTGGGCATCTTTATTTTGTCTGCACTTTTACTCTTCATTTCTCAATACCTCCTTTGCAATCGTCTCATATGCTTTCGCTACTTTTCCATTCAGGCAATGGGAAAAGATACTGACGCCTTCTGCACTTGTTTCAGCTGCTTTCACTGACATAGGAATCACCGTGTCAAAAATCTCTATCTTTTCTCCATAAGCTTCACGCACTTTACCTGCCACATCTTTTGCATAGTTTGTTCGGAAATCTACCATTGTAAGAAGGATTCCTTCAAATACGAGCTGCCTGTTCAGCCGTTTTTTCACCATTGCAATCGTATGTATCAGCTGCTGAAGCCCTTTCACCGGAAGGTAAGCTGCCTGTACTGGAATCAACACGGAATCCGCAGCTACCAGTGCATTGATTGTCATTAGTCCCAGGCTTGGCATACAGTCAATCAATATATAGTCATACTCCGTTCTCACAGCCTCAATATATTCCTTCATAATCAGCTCTCTGCTCATCACGTTCCCCATTGTTACTTCCAATGCAGATAATTCAATATTTGCCGGAAGCAGATCTACATTTTCTTTATGATGCAGAATGCCATCTGTGATCTCAAATTCTTTTTCATTGATGATAGCCATCATAATTGTGGCAAGTGTAGTTCCTATTTCGTCCGGTTCTACATAACCAAGACTTGCTGTAAGGCTCCCCTGTGGATCTGCATCAATCAGCAACACTTTCTTTCCCTGTCTGGCAAGTCCAATTCCAAGATTTACGGTTGTGGTGGTTTTTCCAACTCCACCTTTCTGGTTTGATATTGCGATTACTCTACACATAATTTTCCTCCTATTTTGCTACCGTTTTCTGCGGTTTCCATTGGTTTAACATGCTCAGTATCTCTTCTTTCATTTCTGCCGGGGTATATGATTTTGGGAAATACCGATACAGTTGTTCGTTGTTAAACATCACTCTGGTAATTTCCCCTTTTTTGATCTCACCCATGATCTCTCTCATTTTTGTTCCTCTATCGTTAAATACGAAAGTTCCACAGCCGGGTTAAATGAAAGTTCTCCGTTATCCAGCTTTTCCAGTAACTCAGGAATCAGATCCGTCAACTTCAGATACCGCTGTACCTGTTTTGCACTGTCACCAAATTCTTCACCAATGATTTCTACTGTCTTTTTTCCTTTCAACGGGTAGTCAGACTGGCTACTTTTTCTTCTTCCTCCGGTTCGCTTCATAGCTTCATTCTTCATCTTATAAGCAAAAGCCTTTTCACTGAATGTTATCTGCTGTCTCTGTAAATTGGAATCCACCATATTAATTACTGCTTCGTCATCTGACATGACTCTGATAATGACCGGTACCTTCCTGTAACCAAACTTTTCAGCAGCTGCCTTTCTTCTGTGTCCGGAGATAATCTCATAAACACCATCTGGAATCGGTCGTACAATCAGCGAATTTATGATTCCGTATTTCTCAACACTCGCACTGAGCCGAATCATTTCCTGATCCATCCGAATCTTAAACGGATGGTTCTTAAAGGTCCGCAGACGTTCCAGCTGAATCTCTATAATTTTTTCGCCATCTTCTGGAACTGATGCACTTCGTGTATCCACTGTATCCATATCTTTCCTCCATTTCTTATCTGCAACAGAAAAAGCCTGTCCAGATAGATTTCTTTTTGAAATCTGATCCAAACAGGCTTACTGTTGACCTTAGTTCTCACTAAGCAAAGATTCTATTGTATTCACACCTAATAACTTACCGCCGGATATTTCCCTTCCTCTTTTTTCTTATCTGAGCTTGAATTTACATCCACTTTCTCAAATAAACAGCTGGCTTTTCTCTTTTATTAGAATTTCGATTTATTTCCAGCTATTATACCAGCAGTGCGTTTTATTAGACAGCGGCTAATAGGATTCTTTCCGTATTAGCTGATATTCCATTCCATTTTCCACTTGAAAAAACAAAAAAGCGGAAATTATATTAGAAATTTTTCTAATACATTCCGCTTTTGATAGGACGTCCCGTGCGGGAATCGAACCCACATCTAGTGCTTAGGAGCAACTTTTATGCAGGTTCAGACTAGTCCAACAGAGACAACCTATTCATTTATAAGTCCAGTAAAAAAGCGCCTTCCCGGACTATTTCTGTTCATATAAGATCATTGAAAATTATTCCGGATTTTTACATTTTCTGAGAAAATGATTGTACGCTTCTAATATAAAGCGCCAACTCCATCTATAATTTTTCAAATCATAAAATCCAACTATCCTGCCCATTTAAAAGCGGGAAATGAAATGTGTGATACACTATTTTCTTTGTCAGATTTCTTCTAAATTATACATCAGATACCGCCATTTACGCAAGATGCTTTGACCACTATTTTACCTCTTTTTTCTCACATGCTCTGATTTGATCTCATAAATAAAACCGGCAGAGATTTTGCTCTCCACCGGTCTGCTTTTATCCTAATTATGTTCCCCTTGCATTGATTTTGCTAATGATGTCAGCAACACAGCCATTTCCGGATTGCTGAGAACTTTTGCAAGTAACTCTGCGTCCACTCCTTCTGGAACTTCCATCATCGTCCTCTTTTCTGTATCATGGATCTGCGGATTCAGATTCTTCCTGTTATAAAAGGAATCTTCCAACAGTGTCGCATTGCGCCGTCTGTCTTCATCTATGATATGCGAATATACTTCTGTAACCATATCTGCCTGTGCATGACCAGAATCTCCCTGTACCGCCTTTATATCACCGCCGTTCAGCTTAAGCTTATAGGTAACACTCATATGCCGGAAACTGTGAAACACAATCTGTGGTAGATCATGTTGTTTGATCAGCTTATTCAGGGAATCTCTGATATACGCACCGCCCCTTGGAAGTCCATATTCAGTAGCAAGGATAAGGCCATAGTCCTGGTATTCTTCCTGCAAAATATCCTTTATCTCCTCCTGCTGTGCTTTCCATGCAATCAGTTCTTCAGCTACGCTCCTGGGTAAAAACACTTTCCGCACGCTGCTTTCTGTTTTTGGTGTTTTCATAATGCGTACCGTCTTATTCGTTTTCCGCTCCTCTGGAAATATGACGATCACATCTTTCTGGTCTAATTCCTCTAACGCTTTTTTGCTGACTCTCTGTACTTCCTTATTTACATAAAGATACGCCCGGTTTTCTTTGATCGCTTCTTCTGATATATCTACGCAGTCCCAGGTAAGCCCCAGTAGTTCTCCTATTCGAAGAGAACCGGCAAAGGCAAGGTTCATACACAATTTCAGGCACTCATTTTCACACACATCCAGAGCATATGCAAAGGTCTCTGCATCCCATATTACCCGTTTCTCTGATTTATGCTTTGGTACCGTCGCTTTAAATGCTGGATTCTTCTCCATGATATCCCACTTCACAGCCTGATTAAAACAACTCTTCAGCAGCTTATGTACATCACGGATTACACTGGTAGATACGAACTCGCTTCTGACATTTCCGTTCAAGTCTGGAACGGATGGCGTCTTTGTCAGCGTCTTATAGTAAATCTCCAGAAATCTGGTATTGATATCCGTCAGTGGAGTTTTCCCAATGATAGGCAATATATAATTCTTCAGCAATGACATATTCCCGTCATAGGTAGACAATGCCCACCTGTCTTTTCCATACAGTTCTACATACTCATTTATCAGATCCTCCAACGTCTTACAGTTCGATACGATAATACCGCCTTTTTTCTCTTTCAGTTCGATTTCTGCTTTTCTTATTTTAGCTTCGTTCTTTGTATCATACGTTTCCCATTTCTGTTTCCGTTTTCCCTCTGTATCTTTACAGTAATATACGACACAATATTTGTTATTTTTCTTCTGTATCGAAGCCATGCTATACCACCCCCTTTTCCTTCCGCTTCAATAACCACTGTTCAAATGCTTCTCTTGGAATACGAATAATCTTTCCTGTTTTCCGAATCGGTATTTTTCCTGTTGTATACCAAAAAGCGATAGTTGCAGGCTCCACTCCTGCCAGTTCTGCCGCTTCCGGCACTGTCAGATACTCCAGACGTTTTTTCTCCTGGCTGTGATCTGCTTCTGCAAGGCATCTTCGCTTATAATTCTCATATTCCCGTTTTTCTTTCAACTCCAATTCTTCATATTCAAAATTAAACAGCTCATAGGTATCCTGTGCCTGCAAGAATCGCTCAAAGCTCTCCTTTGTCACCCTTCTCCGTCCGGCAATTACAATGACGTCCAGCAATGGGGCATATTTTTTACTGCTCAGGATTCCATATACGGTACTTCGTGGAACGTCAAGCAGCCGGGCCATTTCCGGCATACTTAGACTGGCTGCCTCTGCAGCTGCATCTTTCTTACGATCTTCCTGTGTACGGTATCTGGACTGGCTGTGATACCAGTCCCAGAAAGCATCCGTCGGCACTCGCATTCTTTCATTCACTGTAATTGTCTCAATATTGTTTTTCTTCAATATCTCATATACCGTTGCGTTGTCCGTCCCCAGCATTTCCTGTATTTCTTTTGGGGAATAAGATCTGAGCCTCAACTCTTTTCCCGGTGCTTCCCCATTGACTTTGTGATACCAGTCCTGATTGGCATACCACTTTTCAAAACTGGCAATTTCAACCCTCATCTTTCCAAGCAATGTTTCTGTCCGAAAATAGTTTTTATGAACCAGCCAGTAACGATCTGTCTTCTTTAATCCCAACATATCCCCCATCTCGTGGACACTCATCCACTTTCGGGGTTTTGCCGGTGATCCAACTCTTTGTATCACTGCCATGTTTCACGCTCCTCCCATTCATTTTTCTTAAATCATATCTCACAATTCGCAAAAAATTTAGGATGTCACAGAAGCATTTCCCTTATCCAACCACTCGTCAAAACTCTTCTTGGAAATGCGGTAGCCACCGCCTTCTAACTGAATCCAGCGGAACTCATTTTGTCTCAACAGCTTATAGACCGTTGATCTGCTGACATCCAGCATTTCCTGTAAATCCTTCACCGTATAACATCTTTTTTCTGCCATATTTTCACTCTCTTTCTATCTGTTTTGATTTTATTTCTAAATACAAAAATCATGAAAAAGTTAAGAGTGCCGTTCTCACTCTTTAACCTATTTCATACATTTTCCGCATTTTCTTTAAGATTGCACTGACCTTCTGAGACATACGGACCTTTGAAATTTCCAGTTTTTTCGCCAGTTCTACCTGCTTCATGCCATCAAAGTAGATGGACTTGATAATAAACTGTTCATGTTCTGACAGCTTTGCGATATTCTGATGCAATTCTGCAGATTCAGCCTGCAGAATTACCAGATCTTCTACGCTCCGCTGGCACTCATCCGGTAAATCCTGCACTCCGATTCCATCTGTATTCTCACTGAAAACACAATCCAACAGCTCCGTCCACTTTGTTTTTCTTGTCATGGTTTCCGGATCTTCTGGCTGCCACTTTTTACTTCTGTAAACTTCATTACGGTAAGCGGAAAGCATTGCCTTGGCTACCTCTCTGGTTATTTCATAAAATTTCCCATCAACTTTTGCATAAAATTTGTCATTGAATTTATATGGATGCTCTACATACATCGTCCGTTCCTCCTGAATTTGAAATCTGTTTCGTGTTCCAAATTCAAGAGCGGAGGGGACCGGCTCCTTCTGATGCCTCTGATCATGCGTACTGATTTCCTTTCAGGCCACCAGATCAGGCAGACCTGTGGCTTATTGGCCGGAAATCAAAATTTCAGGGCAACAAAAAAAGCCCCTCCGAGGTGCTAACCCGAAAGAGCTTTTCTAATAATCATATGAAGTTTTCTGATCTTTTGTATAATAATTTTCGCTCACACCATCTGCTGCACGGATATCCTCGGCGGCGTACA
>OLOP01000279.1_pt1 | contig 41397 bp, 34 predicted proteins | sample 1672381 | NCBI WGS metagenome assembly OLOP01 (sample SAMEA3136678, study PRJEB25190) | human gut metagenome | biome: human gut; feature: human-associated habitat; material: faeces | place: Austria | collected 2013 | reverse complement strand
CGGGCTACGAATTTGCACAGTAAATTCTATTTTATGCGCGCTATCGCGCTTAATTGATATAGCCTGTTCCTTTTCGATAGATTAGAGATAGAAAAATCCGCAGACGTTCCCGTCTGCGGATTTTTCATTTGGAAATGAGGAATGAATGATGGTGGCATATTGAAGTCCTGCGGAGCCGTCCGGTATTTTTCCAGTGCCCCTTCGCTTTTGTTGTACTCAATTTACCATCGTGCGGCCGCAATGTCAATGCATGCAAATGAATCTTAACACGCTCTTAACTGCCGGGCGGTCAAATGCTGTCAGTCCTCGTCAAGCGACACCCATTCGGTATCGCCGGTGTGGAAAAAGTACAGCACGCAGGCGCGGACCGGTCTGCCGTAAATCTCATGCACGGCACGCGCGTAGGCGGCCAGCTGCGGACGGTACTGCTCGGCTCTCTCGACCGCACCGCCCTTCTTGATGCGGTCGGTCTTGAAGTCAAGGATAACAAAGCCGTCCCTGGTTTCGATCAGGCAGTCGATAACGCCCTGCAGGAGCACGTTTTCCTCGGGTGCGTCCGCCGCAACCGGAAAATACGCTTGCGCCGGAACGAGCACGGAGAACTTGAACTCACGCCGCACCTTGTTTTCCGCCATAAAGGTTTTGTACAGGTCGGAGGCGAAAAACCGTTCGATCTTGCGTTTATCCACAGCATGCGCCTGTTCTGTGGACAAAATCTTTTTTTCCGCCAGACGGTTCAGCTCGTTTTCCACGCCGTTCGGCGCACAGGCGGCGTCAAAGTCGCAGAACTGCATGAACAGGTGGTGTGCTGTGCCAATCTCGGCAGGCGTCAGCTTTTTTTCTCCCTGCTCGAACAGCGGCGCGCGCAGCTGCACCTCCTTTCGCGGAGGCGGTGTCTGCTCGGCGGCCTCGTCTGCGCGGTAGCCGCGGCCGACACCGGTGGCGGTCAGCTTACTCGGCAGATCCGCGAGGTAAGCATGCGGGTAGTCGAAGTACGGCTGCACGGTGCAGTCGCCGGTCTCCCTGTCCTCGAAACGCAGAATTTCAGTTTCCTGCGGCTGCAGATCGCTCGGATAATACACCCTGAGCGTGAATGCGTCATTGTCCGTGCCGTGCTCGGGCACCTCAGGCGCATACTCCTCGCGGAACGCACGCGCGCACGGATGCCGCAGCAGCGGTGTCAGAATCCACGCAAGCGGCGTGCGCACCGCGCCCATGGCGTACTGCGGCAGCTCATCGAGCGATGCCAGCAGCGACCATTTTTTCAGCGAATTCCGCAGGCTGCCGGTGGCTGCCGTCAGAATCAGTTTTTCCTTTGCGCGCGTCATCGCTACATATAATACGCGCAGCTCTTCGGATATCATCTCGCGGCGCATCTGCACCGAGACCGCAATGCGCTCGGCGGTGTCGTACTGCACACCGCGGTCACGGTCGCGGCACTTGCTGCCGAAGCCGAGGTTCTGGTGCACGAGCACCGGCTCCTTGAGGTCGCTGTCGTTGAACTGCTTGGCGCAGTCTGCCACGATAACGACCGGAAATTCCAGTCCTTTGGACTTGTGGATGGACAGAATGCGGACCGCACCGCCGGTGGCCTCGGCACCGACCGTCTGGAAATCCTCGCCCTGCTCGAGCATGCCGCGCAGCAGACGCACAAAGTCAAACAGGCCGCGGAAGCCCTGTCCCTCAAACGAACGCGCCCGCTCGAAGAATGTCAGCAAGTTGCTCTGGCGCTGTGCGCCGTTCGGCAGCGCGCCATACAGGCCGAGTGCGCCGGTCTGATCGTAAATCTCCCACAGCAGGCGGTACACCGGCTGATCGCACGCAAAGGTGCGCAGAAAGTCCAGCCGCTGCAGAAAGGTTTCCACCTTCGGGAAATCCGTTCTCGACTGCAGAAGCGCGTCATAATAGCTGATCTTGCGATCCACGAGGCGAATATCTGCCAGTTCCTGCTCGGTGAAGCCGAACAGCGGCGAGCGCATCACTCCGATAAGGTCAACGTCCTGCCTCGGATTATCAATGACGCTGAGCAGCGACACCATCGTGCCGACCTCGGCAGTCTCCAGCAGGCCGCCGCGCTGCTCGGCGCTGGCTGTTACGCCGATGCGCTCCAGCTCCGCAATGTAGGTCGGCGCCTTGCTTCTGGGCGAGCGCAGCAGGATTACGATGTCACCCGGCGTGACCGGACGCAGCCTTCCGGTCTGCTTGTCCGTCACCGGAAAGCCTTCATCGAGCAGCGCACGAATCCGCTTCGCGGCAAGCTGCGCTTCGAGTTCGGTCTTGTCCGGCGCATCATCGTCCTCGCCGAGTCCGTCCGCATCCACGAGCAGGACTTCGGTCTTGTACCGCTCGTTTCCGGCCTCCGGATAGTAGTCCGCACCGAGGTGCAGCGCCTCCTTGTCCGTGTACGCGAGGTCGCCCACGGTCTCGCCCATGACGGCGGCAAACAGGTAGTTGCACGCGTCCAGCACAGCCGCTCGCGAACGGAAATTCTGCCCGAGGACAACGCGGCGCGGCTGCCCGTCGGCGGCATCCGCCGCCTCACCGAAGCTGCGGTATTTCTCAAGGAAAATGGACGGGTCCGCCAGTCGAAAGCCGTAAATGCTCTGCTTGACGTCACCGACCATGAACAGGTTGGTCTCGTCTCTGGAGAGTGCGCGGAAGATGGCATCCTGCACGGCGTTGGTGTCCTGATACTCGTCTACCGCAATTTCGGTGAACTGCTCGGACATGGTTTTCGCCAGTGCGGACGGCTTGCCGTCTGTGTACAGCAGACGCACGGCAAAGTGCTCCAAATCGTTGAAATCCGCAGCATTTCTTGCACGTTTCGCTGCCGTAAAGGCATCGTCGAAGGCGTTTACCATGTCGATGAGCGCGAACAGCGCGGGTGCTGTCAGGCCCCGGTCGTACTCCGCCTCTTCTGCGGTGACGGTCAGCCATTTCTCCCGAATATTATTAGCAACGCCCTTCCACTCCTCGCGCATGGCCTTGATCTGCTCGAGGAACGCCTTGTCCTCGAATTTTCTCGCGGCCTTGAGTCGGTCAAACGAGATCGACCGGGCAGCCTTCACGCAGTCGTCCCAGCTGCCGTTATACAGCGCATCGAGCAGATGCTCGGCCTGATTTAAGTCGCTCGTCAGCGCGGGCAGATAGTTGTCCGCCAGCTCGTCAATGCCGGTCAATTCATCCACAGCCATGTGCAGAAATGCCGCACCGTGCTGTGCCGCCGACCTTGCCTGCTCGCGCAGAACACAGCCGTGCGGCGTGTCCATGCCGCGCGTGTACAACCCCGCACGCACGTCCTCAAGGAACGCCCGCGGATCGGGATGCGCCTGAATTTTCTCGTAGGTGCCGAGAATGACCTCGCCCAGCTTTTGGTCGTCGCGCCCCGCCGTCAGCAGGTCACAGAGCGCGAAAAACTTCTCGTCCGCCTGCTCGTAGGCCGTATCGAGCACTTCTTCGAGCACCTCGGCGCGAAGCAGCTTGCCCTCGTTTTCGTCCATCAGGCGAAAGTCGGGCGCGATGCCGAGCACCGCCGCCTGCTCGCGCGCGAGCGACAGGCACAGCGCATGCACAGTCGTGATTTTCGCGCGGTGCACGAGGAACAGCTGCCGCCGCAGACGGGTATCCCGCGGGTTTGCGGCTACGGCCGCACCGAGGGCCGCACCGATTCGCTCACGCATTTCGGCTGCCGCTGCGTTGGTAAAGGTAACCAGCAGCAGGCGGTCGATATCGATCGGATCGTTCTCGTCCGTCAGCCGCCGGAGCACGCGCTCGGTCAGCACGGCTGTCTTGCCCGAGCCGGCTGCCGCCGAAACCAGCAGTGCGCCGCCGCGGTCGTCGATCGCGGTCTGCTGATCAGGTGTCCACTTCGGCATTGTCGTCCCCTCCTAACTGCTCCCAGAATTCCTTGTCCTTGATGTTTTTCAGCCAGCGCATCTTGTCTCCGGCGGTCTCATCGAACCGGCAGGCTGCCCGGAAATCACACCATTCGCAGTAGCTGCGGTCGGTCTTGCGCGGGTCGGCTTCAATGCTGCCGTTTCGCAGAGCCTGTCCCATTTCGAGCAGCTTTTTCTGCGTGTAGCGTGCCAGTCTGCCGAATTTCGCCAGATCAGCTACCGCAGACTTGGCGGCAAGCGTCGGCTCATCCTCGCCCTTCCTGGTCTTGATAGAGACCGGAATAAACCGTCCGTCACCCTCCAGACCGTGCTCCATTGCCTCGAGCAGCGACATATCGTCGCTCAGCAAACCCGAACGCCGCAGCGCCTTATCGCGCAGGATGCGCAGCCCTTCCTCGTCCGTGTCGCGCGCCGCGTCCGGCAGCTCATCGCGCACCGGAACGTACAGCACGCCCGCCGGTACGATTTCGTTCAGCTCGGCAGTCAGGCGGGCACGATAACGGTCAAGGCCCTCCTGCTGCAGCGCATACAGATAGATGATAAGCTGCATGTTGAGTCCATACCAGATGTCGGACAGCGAAAATGACTTTTTTCCGCTTTTATAGTCCATAACGCGCAGATAGAGGCGACCGTTTTTGATGTAGCCGTCCACGCGGTCCACCTTGCCGGAGAGTGAAACCGACACATCGCCGTCCTCACACTGCACGGGCGGCAGATCGCCGCTGCGCGAGAAGTCCAGCTCATAGTCGATCGGCGCAAAGTCGGATACGCGCAGTTCTTCGATCACGTTGTCGAGGATCTGCTCCACGGCGCGCACCAGTCGGCGGAACAGGTACTGGAAACGCGCGGTTTTGTTCTCCAGTCCGCCCAGTTCCTCCGCGACATACTGCCGTACCGCTTCACGGCAGGCTTTGCGCACGGTCGGCTGATCGGCATGGGCGGCGCCGCCCTCGCACTTTCCAAGGGTATCCAGCGCATGCTCGAGCACATAGTGGATGAACGTGCCGGTCGAGAGCGCATCAAACTTCGCCACGCGGCGCGGCTTGGCCTTCAAACCATACTGCATAAAGAATGCAAACCGGCAGGAATAGAATGTATCCACACGCGAAGCGGTCAGATTGAGGCTTTTTCCGTACAATCCGTCAATCGTGTGCGGACTGCTCAGCGGTCCTCTGCCGCGCCGCTGCGCCTGCGCGTTTTTGACTCGCTCATCATCCTTATAGTAGTCATAGGCAGCCCGCACGGCGGCTGTCCGGTCGCCCGAAAGATACGCGCACGCGAGTTCGACCGCCGGTCGTTCCGCCTGCAGGCGGTCACGCACGGTCTCCGTCCGGTGGGTGGAAAACGGCACATCCGGCAGCAATTCGCGCACTGTGTTTACGAAGTAGGACGGCCGCGTTTCACCGCCGCCTGCGTCGATGGTGTGATACATCAGCAGCAGCTCGTCCGTCGGGCACGCGAGTGCTCGATAGAGCGTTTCCTGCTCCATCAGCAGGCGTTCCTCGCCGTAGGCTTTGAGTTCCACGCCGAGCGCGTCCATTTTGTCGCGGTCCATGTCGCTCAGCAGCGAGGTCGAGGACGGGGTTTTCGGTATCAGGCCGTCGTTGACGCCCAGCAAGATGACATATTTCGCATTTTCCGTACACGCACGCTCGATGTTGCCACAGGTCACGCGGTCGAGCGAAACCGGAATCGTGCCCACATCATACTCGCCGAGCACCAGCCGGAACAGCTGTGCGAAACGGTCGAGCGTCAGCGGCATATCACCGCACACCCATGCAAACTGCTCCATTGCAGAAACCAGGATTTCCCACAGCTGGCGGTACTCGTCAGCCAGCTGCAGACGGCCCGCCTGCTCGTGTCCGGCGGCGCGGTCAGTCATGCGCTGCGGCGCATCCACCGCGAGAAGAAATGCATAGAGCGCACGCACACAGTCGCCTGCAGGCTGCTCACCTGCAAGTGCCTCGCGCAGTGCGGAGAACGGCGCGATTGCCCGTTTGCGGAGTGTGTTCAGCTCGGCAAGCTGTGCCTTCGCGTTCTCGTCGATGGACAGACCGTAGCCGTCCGGATGCTCGGTCCACTCGCGTTCCCATGCTCCACCGCGGATGTTCCAGGTGAGCACATAGTTCTCTAATTTGTCAATTTCGTCCCAATCCAAGCCCGCGAGTCCGGTCTTGAGACAGGAGAACAGATCTTCATACCGGAAATAATTTCGCACCGCCTCGAGCGCATTCGTGACCAGCGCCATCGGCGGACGGGACAGCAAATCCGGCTTTTCCGCGAGGAACACCGGAATGTCGTACCGCGCCATCGCCATTGCAAGGAACGCGCTGTACGGCTCGATATCGCGTGCCGCAACCACAAAATCGCGGCAGCGCGCGCCTTCGTCCCGCACCTTGCGCCGAATGTAGGCCGCTGCGTGCTCACATTCGTCAAACGGTGAAGCCGCCTCGTACAAACGAACGCCGGCCGCGCTCTCCTGCGGGGTGCGCACCGGCAACAGGCTTTCGCGTTCGAGCGCAGCCAGTCCCTCCGGTCGGGCCACCTTGCTTTCGCCCAGTTCGATGCGCTCGACCGTCTGGTTATGATGCTTTGCCATCCGGGTTAATTTCTGCACTGTTTTACAGCCGGTAAGGAAAATCTCCGGGTAATCCGTATCGCAGGTTACCGCCGCAGAGAGCGGCACACCTGCCGCTAGCATGGCATCAACTACTGCACTTTCCTGCACGGTAAAGCCGAGAAATCCATCCAGATAGACCGCTGCACCGTCCAGCGTGTGACTTTCTGCCAGACGGTCGCGCAGGTGTGTCAGACGGTCTCTCGGGTCAGGCAGAGACTCATCGCACAGGCGCTCATATGCCGTCAAAATCTGTGCAAGATCGGACAATTTTTCTGCAAGTACAGCGTCCTCACTCTCCTCGGCAGCCGCAAACAGCGTCTCCGGTGCGACTGCACAGGTTTTGCACTCGTCGATCAGCCGCAGCGCCTCCTGCAGCAGCTCCGGCTTGTCTGCCAGACCCTTCCACGCACTCAGCCCGCCCTGCACACGGCGTGCCGCCTCCTGCAAGGTCAAAAGCTGACCTGCCGGTGTCAGCATCTGCTGTGCCAGTCCACCGACCTCAGAGAACACACGGTCAGCCAATCGTGAGAACGTCAGCACCTCGGCCGTGCGTGCGCCGTGGTTGTGCGTGGCCGCGGCAAGCCGCCTCTCCATCAGGTGCGAGTTCAGCTCGGGCACGAGCAGAATCTGCCGTCCCTCTCCCTTTTCACTCAGCGCCGCGATCTCCCGCAGGATGGCCGTTGTCTTGCCGCTTCCCGCTCGTCCGGTCCAGATCCGCATGGCACACTCTCCTTTCGTTTCATAGCTATTTGATTATAGCACAACCGAAGCAAATTGAAAATGGATACACCCACCGCAGTGGGCGTCCAGCGAGCAACCGCCCATAGGGCGGCTCTTAGCGAGTCGGAATAGAAAACAGGAAATTATCAATAAAGACCGTGTAGTCGTTTTATGATTTTCGTACATTATCCGCTTATTTTTCAGTCTTTTTTGAACTTTTCCGGTGCTTTGTTTACATTCTCATATTCTGTAAAATTATTTTTTCAAAAAACTCTTGCATTTTTCTCCGCTTGGGACTATACTTTCCTCAGGCAGAGTAATAAAGGCTTTGCCCCGCAAAACCAAATATTTGATTCTTCAGGGCAGGGTGCAATTCCCTACCGGCGGTACAGCCCGCGAGCGGATGCCATTCGGCAGAAGCATGATTCGGTGAAATTCCGAAGCCGACAGTATAGTCTGGATGAAAGAAGAATATGTGGAAAGACCTTCCGCTTGTTTGCTGTTCTGAAATGCCGATTCGGTGTTTCAGACTTTTTATTTTCACAATGCTTTTCTCAGCGTCCCGAAGATTCTGTCTTTGGGACGTTTTTTTATGGCTGTCGCCAAACTATCGTGAAATTTTCTACAGAATTATATCAGGTGATTCTATGCAGGAACAAAAACAGGAATATATGCGTCGGGCGCTGGCACTGGCCCAGCGCGGAGCCGGTCACGTCAACCCGAATCCGATGGTCGGCTGCGTCATCGTCAAGGACGGAAAAATCATCGGTGAAGGCTGGCACGAGCACATCGGCGGCCTGCATGCCGAGCGCAACGCGTTCGCGCACTGCACCGAGGACTGCACGGGCGCAGACCTTTACGTCACGCTCGAGCCGTGCTGCCATTGGGGACGCACGCCGCCGTGCACAGACGCAGTCATCGAGCACAAGATCGGCCGCGTGTTCGTCGGCTGCCTCGACCCGAACCCGCTGGTAGCCGGCAAAGGCGCACAGATCCTGCGCGACGCAGGCATCGAAGTCGAGACCGGCGTGTGCGAGGACGAATGCCGCCGCGTGAATGAAGTTTTCTTTCACTACATCACGCACAAAACGCCGTTTGTGACGCTCAAGTACGCGATGACGCTGGACGGCAAAATCGCCGCACACACCGGTGACAGCCGCTGGGTTACCGGCGAGACCGCCCGCCGTCATGTGCACGAAACGCGCAACCGGCTGCCCGCCATCATGGTCGGCATCGGCACCGTGCTTGAGGACGATCCGCTGCTCACCTGCCGCATTGACGGCGGACGCGATCCGATCCGCGTAATCTGCGACAGCCGCGCAAGAACGCCGATCGACAGCAGAATCGTACAGACGGCGAACAAAATCCCGACCTATATCGCGGTCGTCGGTCGAAATGAGCGCACCGCTGAACTGGAACGGCACGGTGTACACATTCTCGAATGCAAAACGAAAAACGAGCGCGTAGACCTTGCCGACCTGATGTGCCAGCTCGGCGCACTCGGCATCGACGGTCTGCTTCTCGAAGGCGGCTCGGCACTTGCGTTCTCCGCGCTGGAGGCCGGTGTAGTGCACCGCGTGCAAGCGTACATCGCCCCGAAAATCATCGGCGGTGCAGGCGCAAAAAGTCCGGTCGGAGGTCTGGGATTTGACAAGATGGTGCAGGCGCTTCTGCTGAAGGACGTGACCTGCATGCCGATGGACGAAGATTTCCTGATTGAAGGGAGATTGTAATGTTTACTGGACTTATCGAAGAAATCGGTACGGTGCGACGCATCGAGCGCGGCGCAAAGGGCGCTCGGCTGACGATTGCGGCGAATACCGTGCTCGAAAATACAAAAATCGGTGACAGCATTGCCACGAACGGCGTATGCCTGACCGTGGTCGCGCTGACGGACGACAGCTTCAGCGCCGACGTGATGGCGGAGAGCCTGCGGCGTTCCGCGCTCGGCAGTCTGCAGAGCGGCTCGCCAGTCAATCTGGAGCGCGCGATGCCTGCCGACGGACGGTTCGGCGGTCATATCGTATCCGGCCACATCGACGGCACCGGCTCGGTTCTCTCGCAGCGGCGCGAGGACAACGCCGTGTGGGTGACGATCAAAACACCGGCTCCCCTGCTCCGGTACATCGTCGAAAAAGGCTCGATCGCCATTGATGGTGTCAGCCTTACCGTGGCGGCTGTGACGGACACCGACTTTTCGGTCTCCATCATTCCGCACACCGGCGCGCAGACCATTCTGCTCGGCAAAAAGCCGGGCGAGCCGGTCAACCTCGAATGTGATGTGATCGGCAAATACGTTGAAAAAATGCTGACACCGCACAAATCCAGCGGTATTACGATGGATTTTCTTGCACAACACGGATTTTAACGGAGGTTTTCTCTTATGGAATATCAGTTCAATACAGTTGAAGAGGCGCTCGAAGAGCTTCGCGCCGGGCACCTCATCCTCACCATCGACGACCCGGACCGCGAAAACGAGGGCGACCTCATCTGCGCGGCACAGTTTGCCACGACCGAGAATGTCAACTTTATGGCGACCCATGCCAAGGGCCTGATCTGCACACCGATGAGTGAGCAGGTTGCACTCCGTCTCGGTCTCGAGCAGATGGTAAAGGTCAACACCGACAACCACCACACCGCGTTCACGGTCTCTATCGACCATGTGGACACCACGACCGGCATTTCCGCCGAGGAACGCGGCTTTACCTGCCGCAAATGTGCGGATATCCACACCAAGCCGGAGGAGCTGCGCCGTCCGGGACACGTTTTCCCGCTTGTTGCACGCCGCGGCGGTGTGCTGACCCGCAACGGCCACACCGAGGCAACTGTCGATCTGTGCCGTCTGGCCGGACTCGAGCAGTGCGGTCTGTGCTGTGAGATCATGCGCGATGACGGCACAATGATGCGCACCTCCGAGCTGATGGAGAAGGCCAAGGAATGGGGCCTCAAGATCATCACCATCAAGGATCTGCAGGACTACTGCCGCCGCCATGACAAGCACGTTGTGCGCGAAGCCTGTGCAAAAATGCCGACCCGTTTCGGTGAGTTCCGCATCTACGGCTACGTCAACGACCTGACCGGCGAGCACCACGTTGCACTCGTCAAGGGCGAGATCGGCGATGGCAAGAACCTGCTCTGCCGCGTACACTCCGAGTGCCTGACCGGCGACGTATTCGGTTCCCGCCGGTGTGACTGCGGTCAGCAGCTGGCGGCAGCCATGCAGCAGATCGACAAGGAAGGCCGCGGCGTGCTGCTCTATATGCGCCAGGAAGGCCGCGGCATCGGTCTGATCAACAAGCTGAAGGCGTATGAGCTGCAGGAAAAGGGCTTCGATACTGTTGAGGCAAACGTAAAGCTCGGCTTTGCGCCCGACCTGCGCGAATACTGGATCGGCGCTCAGATCCTGCAGGACCTCGGCGCGAAGGAGCTGCGCCTGCTGACCAATAATCCGGAGAAGATTTACGGTCTGGACGGCTTCGGCGTAGAGATCGCCGAGCGCGTGCCGATTGAGATTGCACCGCAGAAGGACGACGCGTTCTACCTCAGAACCAAGAAGATTAAGATGGGACACCTTTTCAGCGAAACATTATAATGCTTCGCTGAGAGTGAAGAGTGGAGATTGGAGAGTGAAGATATTTGGTGCTCTCCGTTCCAGACTCTCCACTCTCAACTCTACACTCTCCACTCTATCAACCCCCGCTATATAATATCTGAAAGGAAGATTTTAAGATGAAGGTACTCGAAGGCAAGTTAGTAGCAACCAAGGGCAAGTTTGCAATCGTTGGTGCACGTTTCAACGAATTTATCGTTTCCAAGCTGATCTCCGGCGCGGAGGACACGTTGGTACGTCACGGTGTGGACACGGATGACATCACGCTCGTATGGGTTCCGGGTGCATTTGAGATTCCGCTGGCGGCGCAGAAGCTGGCGCAGAGCGGCAAGTATGATGCAGTTATCTGCCTCGGCGCGGTTATCCGCGGCTCGACCAGCCACTATGACCTCGTGTGCAATGAGGCTGCCAAGGGCATCGCACAGGTCAATCTGCAGACCGGCGTACCGGTAACGTTCGGCGTGATTACCACTGAGAACATCGAGCAGGCCATCGAGCGCGCAGGCACCAAGGCCGGCAACAAGGGCGCAGATGCAGCGATCGCGGCTCTCGAGCTGGCAAACCTGCTGCCGCAGATCTAAAGATCTAAAATTGTGCAGAAAACCCGCTCCCGGTTATACCGAGAGCGGGTTTTTCATTTATCGCGTGAATGATTGAGAATGGAAAATGGAGAATGGAGAATTATCGTGATGGTAAAACGTGTGTTCCCATACCAAAATCATTTGCAGATGTGTAACCGTAGGGGCGCACAGTGTGCGCCCGCAAAACGTTTGATATGGCGCTGCATAGGAGCACACTGTGCTCCCCTACGATAAGACATATGCCAACGATTCAGAACCATGGTGAATTCCTCATCTCTGCGTTCATTTTCCATTCTCAATTCTCCATTTTCAATTATCCCAAAGCTGTATCCAGCACCATCATCACCAGAAACCCCGCCATCACACCAAGTGTGCCCGGATGCGAATGCTCACCGAGATGTGCCTCGGGAATCAACTCTTCGACCACGACGTACAGCATTGCGCCTGCGGCGGCGGACAGCAGCCACGGCATGAATGGTGTCAGCGCGGACGCGCACAGCACAACAAGCACGCCGAAGATGGGTTCGACAATGCCGGACAGCGAACCGTAAACGAACGAGCGCGTGCGGCTGAGGCCCTCCTGATGGAGCGGAAGCGCGACTGCGGCTCCTTCCGGGAAATTCTGAATGCCGATGCCGATGGCAAGCGCGCCTGCCGCTGCAAACAATCCTGCGTTGCCGGTATGCTGTGCCGCACGAGCAAATGACAGACCAACCGCCATGCCTTCCGGAATGTTGTGCAGCGTCACTGCGAGGACGAGCAGCGTTGTCCGTCGAAAGGAGGACGGCAGACCTTCGGCATGCTCTGCGCCGCTGTGCAGGTGCGGCATTAAGCCGTCCAGCGTAAGCATAAGCACCAAACCGAGGATAAAGCCGCCTGCAGCGGGTATCCAGCCCGGCTGGCCGTTCTGCGCGGCCTCGTCAATCGCGGGAATGAGCAGACTCCAGATGGACGCGGCGATCATCACACCGGACGCGAATCCGAGAAAAATCTGCTGCATCAGTGCACTGGACTGCCGTTTCATAAAGAATACCATGGCGGCGCCGATCGTGGTCATCAGGAAGGTGAATCCTGTGCCTGCGGCCGCCCAAAGCAATGCCTGCTGTATCATAAACACCTCTCTTTTTTTATAGTTAGTTATTGCTAACTATGAGCATAGCACCGAATACACTGTCTGTCAATAGGGGTTGACAGAAATGATATAATATTAGTATACAATCTTATGGGAATAAAACAGGAGGATTCCACTATGGCGGCATCCCGTGAAAAAGTGTTATATTTTGAGCCGCAGCCGAGCGAACAGACTGCGGTGCTCAAGACCGTGCTTGTTCGCATGGGCGTGCGGATTAAGAACGTCGAAGCAGTCTCTGCCGGTCAGACGGTCGGCTTTCTGCTGAACCGCAAGGGCTTTGAGCCGACTGACGAGACTGCAGATGCGCCTTCCGCACCGATGATGGTGCTGGACGGCTTTACCGAAAAGAGACTGGACATTCTGCTCCGTGAAATGAAGGCATACGGTGTTTCCGTGCCGTACAAGGCCATGGTCACCGAGCACAATATCGGCTGGACGCTGAGTGACCTGTTTACCGAGCTGGTGCGCGAGCATGAGGCTATGCACCAATGATCGAGCGCGTACTGAACGATTTCGACATCGACCAGATCGCAAACTCCGGTCAGTGCTTCCGTTTCCACAGGGTTGGGGATAAGTCGTACAACTTAATTGCGGGAACACACCTGCTGAATATTCAGCAGAATGGCCGGACCGTACGGTTCGACTGCGATGAAGACGAGTTTAACGCCATCTGGCGGCCGTATTTCGATCTGGATGCGGACTACGGCCGCTGCAAAGCCGCAGTTGCCAAACGCGATACCTATCTGCAGAACGCCGTTGCATACGGCGGCGGACTGCGTATTCTGCGGCAGGACCTGTGGGAGACTATTCTATGCTTTATCATCTCCCAGCAGAACAATATCGCGCGGATTACCAAGTGTGTCGAAAATTTGTGTTCCCTTTTCGGGGAAACCTGTTATAATAAGAGTGAACAGGTATACAATAGCATTCCTACGGCAGAGCGCCTGGCGGCGTGCACGCCCGAGGATCTTGCGCCGGTGCGCCTTGGCTACCGCGCCAAATACATTTGCGCCGCGGCACGGCAGGTCGCGTCCGGTGCGGTCGATCTGGAAGCTGTCCGGCACATGGATTACGCTCACGCTAAAGCCGAGCTGCTGCGCCTGACCGGTGTCGGCATCAAGGTTGCGGAGTGTATCTGTCTGTTTGCGCTGCATCACATCGACGCGTTTCCGGTCGATACGCATATTCGTCAAATGCTGGACGCACACTATCCGAAAGGGTTTCCGCTGAAACGCTATAAAGGCTTTGCGGGTGTCATGCAGCAGTATGCATTTTACTATGAATTATCACTGAAAGACTAAGGAGTGTTCAATATGGCAGTAGTAACCATTACGAAGGAAAATTTTGAGAACGAAGTGCTGAAGTCGGACAAGCCGGTCCTGCTGGACTTCTGGGCAACGTGGTGCGGTCCCTGCCGCATGGTTTCGCCGATCGTGGACGAGATCGCAAACGAGCGTGACGACATCAAGGTTGGCAAGATCAATGTAGACGAGCAGGGCGAGCTGTCCATGCAGTTCCGCATTGTCTCCATCCCGACCCTGATCGTGATGAAGAACGGCGAGGTTGCCAATAAGGCTGTTGGCGCTATGCCGAAGGAAGAAATCCTGAACCTGCTCGGCAAAAATCAAAACCGGATCCAAAGAGCTGACTCCGTTGGAGTCAGCTCTTTGCTTTGCGCCTAAAAAGTTTGTATTGAACCGGTTTTTCTTTTCTTTCGTGCGACAGCTGTTGTTTACCGTTCTGCGGTTTTGTGCTATACTAAAAGTAATACCGCCAATATTGCTGATATAATGGTAAGGTATGATTTGGCAAGAGGATATATGTTTGGAGGAGCTTGCGTGAATCGCATTTCTGATAGTATGTTTCACTCCCGCAGCACTGCATGCAAGAAGCCGTATGGCGCGGTACCGGCAGGGCAGGCGGTCGAGTTTTCTGTTTATCCGCAGCGGGCACAGGGCGCGCTGCAGGTTACTCTTTGGATTGAGGAAGATGGCTGTCAGGCCGAATCTCATCCGCTGCACTGGTGCGGCTATCAAGGCTCACATGATCGGTATACGGTAACCTATACGCCGCCGCATCCCGGTCTGTACTGGTATTATTTTTCGGTGGAGCTGGCGGATGGTCTGCACTACTGTGCACGCGGCTACGGCGGTCAGGCGGAGCTGCTCGAGGCGGTCGGCGATAAGTACCAGCTGACCGTGTACGACGGCGAGTACCACACGCCGCGCTGGTTCGGTGAGGGCATCACCTATAACATTTTTCCGGACCGTTTCTGCCGCGACAAGGCGCCCGAGCAGCCGGAGGGTGAAGGCGTGATCCCGCGTGTGCTGCACCAGAACTGGGACGATATTCCGGTCTATCTGCCGGATGAGCACGGCGAAATCCTCAACAACGACTTTTTCGGCGGCACGCTGCGCGGCGTATACGCCAAGCTGGATTATCTGGAGAGCCTGCACGTTACCACCATTTATTTCAATCCGATCTTTCAGGCGTATTCCAATCACCGCTACGATACCGGCGATTACAAGCGCATCGACCCGCTGCTCGGCTGTGAGGAGGACTTCCGTGCGCTGTGCAGCGAAGCTGCCAGACGCGGCATGCGCGTTGTACTGGACGGCGTGTTCAATCACACCGGCTATGACAGCCGCTATTTCAACGCACGCGGCCATTATGACAGCGTAGGTGCGTTCCAGTCCAAGGAATCGCCGTATTTCAGCTGGTTCGACTTTCACAACTGGCCGAACGAGTACGGCTCGTGGTGGGGCATCTACACGCTCCCGCAGGTCAATGAGACCGACGGCAGCTATCAGGATTACATCATCGAGGACGAGGACAGCGTGGTCCGCCGCTGGCTGCGGCTGGGCGCGTCCGGCTGGCGGCTGGATGTTGCCGACGAGCTGCCGGACAGCTTCATCCAGAAGCTGAACGCTGCTGCCCGCAGGGAGAAATCCGATGCGCTCATCATCGGTGAGGTGTGGGAGGATGCGTCCAACAAAATTGCATACTCCGAGCGTCGGCGCTATTTCCAGGGCGGCGAACTGGATTCCGTCATGAACTACCCGCTGCGAGACGCCATCCTCGGCTTTTTGAACGGCGGCACTGCCGAGCATTTCGCGGAGAGCATGGAGTGCATCCGCGAAAACTATCCGCGGGACGTATTCTACAACCTGATGAACGTTGTCGGTACGCATGATACCGCGCGTGCACTCACCCTTCTCGGCGTAACTGAGAACGAGTGGAAAATGGACAGAAACGGCCGCGCACACTATCAGCTGCCGCCGGACCGTCTGGAGGTTGCGCTGCGCCGCCTGCGGATGGCGGCGGTCATCCAGTTCACCATGCCGGGTTCGCCGACCATTTACTACGGTGATGAGGCCGGTCAGCAGGGCTTCGAGGACCCGTTCAACCGCCGGACCTACCCGTGGGGACACGAAAACCAGGAGCTGCTTGCGTTCTACCGCAAGCTGTGCGAAATCCGTGCCGAGGAACAGACGCTCGCGGACGGCGACCTGCAGTTCAGCGATACGACAGCCGGTGCACTGCTGCGATACGAGCGCACGAGCGGAGACTCGCGTCTGGTGATCGTGGTTAACCGCGGACACCAGTATGCGGAAACAAAAATTGATGCGCTGTATGCGCTCGACCTGCTCAGTGGCGAGGGCTTCGCGTACGCCGACCCGGACGGTCTGATCGTATCCGTCCCGCCGGAGACCGCCTATATCCTGCGCTGTGTAAATGCAGCTGATTAAGGAGGATTTTTTTCTATGGATATGACAGAAAAACAGCTTTCCAGCGAATATAAGTTCAGAGGCAGGATCATGACCGCTCGTGTGGACGAGGTATCGCTGCCGAACGGCAAAACCGCGCCGCGCGAGGTTTGTGAGCATGTTGGCGGTGTCGGCGTGCTGCCGATCGACAAGGACGGCAACGTTATTCTTGTGCGGCAGTTCCGCTATGCGTTCGATACTGAGCTGCTCGAAATGCCCGCCGGCAAGATGGACCACGGTCCGGAGGACGCCGAGGAATGCGGCATCCGCGAGCTGAAAGAAGAAACCGGCTGTACCGCCGGACGCATCGTGCCGCTCGGCGCGATTTATCCGTCTCCCGGCTTTCTGACCGAGGTGACCTATCTGTTTGCCGCGCTTGACCTGACCGAGGGCGAAATGCAGCCGGATGAGGACGAATTTGTCGAGGTCGTGCGACTGCCGATCGCAGAGGTAGAGAAAATGATCGAGCGGGACGAGATCCGCGATGCAAAAACGGTGGCGGCTATGTATAGAGCAAAGCTGAAAAATCTTTACTAAGATAAGAGTGGAGATTGGAGAGTGCAGAGGAGGAAAGGGTTTGGATAAGAAAAAAATCCTTGTGGTTGAGGACGAAAAGGCCATTTCAGACATTCTGGTATTCAATTTACAGCGTGAGGGCTACGACACACTCGCGGCATATGACGGCACGGAAGGTCTGCGCTGTGCGCTTGAGGAAGCGCCCGACCTGATTCTGCTGGACGTGATGCTGCCCGAGATGGACGGCTTCGAGGTCTGCAGGCGGGTGCGCGCGGAAAAGGACACGCCGATCATCATGCTGACTGCCCGTGAGGAAGAGACCGACAAGGTCATGGGTCTCGAGCTGGGTGCAGACGACTATATTACCAAGCCGTTCTCCATGCGTGAGCTGATGGCGCGCGTCAAGGCGAACATGCGCCGTACCTACGCAGGAGAGGACAGGGAAAAGGCGGAAGCGCCGTCCGGCGGCGGTCTGCGTGTATCCAAGGACAACGGCATGGTATACAAAAACGGTCATCCGCTTGAGCTTTCCGCGCGGGAATTTGATATTCTGTGCTTTCTGTCCGCTGCTCCGGGACGGGTTTTCTCCCGTGAGGAGCTGATGGAGCAGGTCTGGGGCTATGACTACTACGGCGACCTGCGTGCGGTGGACGTGGCGATCCGCCGTCTGCGCGAGAAGATCGAGGATGAACCGGCAAGTCCCAGATACATCATCACAAAAAGAGGCATGGGATATTACTTTGCTGACGGGGAGTAAGCTATGTTCCGTTCACTACACAGAAAACTGGTGCTGATTCTGGTGCTGCTGATCGTATCCGTTATGGCGGTGGTCGGCACGTTTCTGATCAACAGTATCAACACCTTCTATCTGAACAGCTTTTATGAGCAGATGCAGGCGGTGTTCACGACCGACACCATCCGCTCCATGCAGGAGGCGGCTGCCGAACCCGGCACGGATGGTCTGAAAACCATCATAGATGCACACAAGAGCCGACTCGGCATTGACGATTACCGCAACTATGCCATTCTCGACAGTGAGGGCGGCTTCCTTGACGGCTCCAACCCGAACGTATCCGTCACCCGCACGAGCAATGTCATTGCCGCAATGGCAGGAGAGACCGGAACGCGCTCGGCGGTATCCGACAGCATTATGGACATTGCGGTGCCGCTCGACAAGAACGGCGACGGTGCGGTGGACTACATCGTGTATATCGCGGACAACAAGCGGGAGATTTCCGATCTGTCGTGGCGGTTCTTCCAGATTGTCATGCAGGCGATGATGTTCGGCCTGCTGGCGGCTATCCTGCTGTCCTTCCTGCTCAGCAAGACCATCACCACGCCGATCGAGCGCATCACCGAGGGTGCGCGGTCGATCGCGGAAGGCAACTTTGATCAGGACCTCGGCGTGCAGTCGTCGGATGAGATCGGCGAGCTGACCCGTTCGTTCAATTACATGGCGCACCGTTTGAAAAACACGGTCGGCGAGGTACAGGGCGAGCGCGACAAGCTAAACACGCTGTTCCTGCACATGACCGACGGCGTAGCCGCCTTCACGACCGACGGCACGCTCATCCACATGAATCCGGCAACCGAAAATCTGCTGGGCGTGCGTGTAGAGCAGAAGCTGAGCTTTGATGAGATGTTCGCCGATCTGGACATGCCGGATACGGACGAAACCGTCTCGCGCAGCTTCCTTACGAACGAGATTACGCGATTTGGGCGCGTGCTGTCCGTCACGCTGGCGCCTTACGGCGCACTGGACGGCGAGGGCGGCGTCATCGCCGTCATTCACGATGTCACCGAGCAGCGCCGTCTGGATGACGCACGCCGCGAGTTTGTGGCAAACGTGTCGCACGAGCTGCGCACGCCGCTGACGAATATCCGCTCGTACACCGAAACGCTGCTCGATGCCGCCGGAGAGCTGCCGCTTGACACGGAAAAGCAGTTTCTGGGCGTTATTTCGAGCGAGAGCGAGCGCATGGCGCGTATTGTCACCGATCTGCTGACGCTTTCCAAGCTGGATTACGGACGGATGGAGCTGCGTATGACGCGGTTCTCGGTGTCCGATCTGCTGAAAAAGGTGACGAATGCCATGAAGCTGACCGCCGAGGACAGCGGTCACATGATCCTCGTTGAGACCGAGCCGAACCTGCCGCCGATGGTCGGCGACAGGGAACGCATCGAGCAGGTTGTGGTAAATATTCTGTCCAACGCGGTCAAGTACACGCCTTCGGGCGGCAGAATCCGTCTGGCGGCACAGTGCGCAGGAGCAAACCATGTGCGCATCACAGTTGAGGACAACGGTGTCGGCATTCCGGCGGACGATGTGCCGCGCCTGTTTGAGCGATTCTACCGCGTGGACAAGGCACGCTCGCGTGCCGCAGGCGGCACCGGACTGGGTCTGGCGATCGCCAAGGAGATCGTGGAGCAGCACGAGGGCAAGATCGCTCTGACCAGTGAATACGGCAAGGGCACGACCGTGACGATCACGCTTCCGACCGACCTCAAGCCGCACGGCAGGGAGGGTAAGGTATGAGAGGTGCGAAACGCTCAGCGAAGAACACCGCAAAGAATATCTCGCTTTTGGTGCTGTGCGGACTGATGGGCGTGCTGTGCGCGGTAAACTGGCTGATGGGTCTGAACATTGCGCAAATGCCCGCAGACAGCGCACTCCGCCGTCTGCACGACCGCTTTGTAGGCGGTGCGGTGGGCTATGAGATACGGTCCTCCGGTGTTTCGGCGGCGGATCCGGCACAGATGGCGCTGACCGTTGACGGCAAGCTGTACGGTGTGCAGTACAATCTGACCGATATTGACGCCGGCATCACGGCAACGCGTTCGCTGTGGTCGCAGGCGCTCACAGGTGAGGGGCTGCGGCAAGCTGATGAGAGTGAGCTGTGCACGGCTCTGCGGTCGGGCAGCTGTGCGTTGCTGCGCTACCACGGTGCGATTCCGATGCAGTCTATTGCGGGCTGGCTGGGCGGCTCGTGGAAGGATAATGACCGCCTGCAGGTCGAAACACTGGTGTATGCCGCCGGTGTGCAGCGGCTGTTTGTCCGTATGGCAGACGGCAGGCTGTATGCTGCGGATGCAGCGGTCTCACAGAATGCACTCGAGGAGGCACAGAAGAACTTCCGCGGTCTGTCATGCAGCTTTGCGGGAGATGCGTATGCGGTCTATCCGGAAACGCTGCTGTTCGACAGCGAGGCGCTGTCGCTTCCGGTGCTGAAACCGGCGCAGATCAACCTGTTTGCCGCACAGAGCGGCACCGGACTGGAGGATTTGCTTGGCGCATTCGGCTACACGGCCTACACGGATTTTTACAACGAGCAGGACGGAACTGTCCGCGTGTTCCTCGATGATACGAGCACGCTGCGGCTGAATGCGTCCGGTCTGGTGCAGTACGCGTCCACGGACGGCTCGGCAACGGTGAGCGCTTATGACGAAAGCGATATCACGGATGCGGCGGCGCTGGATGCACAGCTGGACTGCGCCCGGCTGATTCTCGATGCGGCGCAGCGAGCGGGCGATACGGATACGCATGCGTCGCTGTACGCGGTGGAGCGCAGCGGCGAGCAAACCACACTGATTTTTCTGCAGATGTACAGCGGCGTGCCGGTGCTCGGTGACGCGGACTTTGCAACCTTCGTATTCGATGGCAGTGCGCTGCGCACGGCAACGATTCGGCTGCAGAAATTTCAGCCGACCGGCGGCAAACGCACGGTCATGCCCGCAAAACAGGCGGCAGCCGGAGCCTCCGGCGCGGAACGCGGTCTGATGGCAGCCTACCGGGCACAGGACGGACAGTATGTACCGAGCCGGTTTTATCTGAAAAATGCGGCAGAGTGACCGCAGAAGGGAGATGAGAGCGCTTGCAATGGGATAAAGTCAAAAATATACTGATCGCAATACTGCTTACGATCAACCTGTTTCTGCTGGGCAATCTGGCGGTACGCGGCTGGCAAAGCCACCGGAGAACGAGTGAGCTTGAGGCCAATCTGCGCACGCTGGTGAGCGCCAGAGGGATGCAGCTGGATACGGCGTTCTCGTTTCCGGAGGACATCACGCTGCCCGAGCTGTCGCTCGACCGCAGCCGCGCAGATGAGGAAAAAATCGCAGCCGCCATGCTGGGCGAACACGCTGAACGCACCGAGCAGGAGGACGGCACGGTGCGCTTTGAGAGCGATAGGGGCACGCTCGAGTGGCAGGCGGACGGCAATGTGCAGGCGGACTATACGCTGACTGAATCTGCGCCGACTTCCGCATCGGAAGCGCTCGAGCAGGCGCGCCGACTGTGCAGCCGGTGGGGCTTTCAGGCCGAGCAGGCCAGCTGGACGGCGGAGGACACGGTAGTTACGCTGACCGGCTCGGTCGCCGGACTGCCGGTGCACAATCGGCGGCTGACACTGGACTTTTCTGCCGGAGACGGCTCGGTGTCGCTCGTCGGACTGTGGAGCTTCGGCACGCCGTACACCACCGCGAACGGCATCAGCATTACCTGCAGCGCAGCAGATGCTTTGCTGCAGTTTGCCGCAGAAAGCGGCGAAACCGGTAAGATTGAGTCGATGACAGCCGGTTATCGTATGCAAACCGACAGCAGCCGCCGTATTCGTCTTACACCTACTTGGAAGATTGACACCGAAACAGGCGAATATTTGGTGGATTGTGACAAAAAGACGATTATCGGTGAAGAAAACTGAAAAACTGCTTTTCTTTATCTGAAATTGTGGTAAAATGTATTAGTGAGATTTTACGCGAATGGGTTTAGCCGCTGTCGGAGCTGCCTGTAAAGAGGATCGGCACGGACAGTCATTCGCTGACATAAGATACAGTATTCGGAGAAAAACGCGGAGATTTCCGCGCCAAGGCTTAGTGAGGAGTAGGTAGATTGACAAAGTATGTAATCAACGGCGGCAAGACGCTGAATGGTGAGGTGACCATCTCCGGCGCAAAGAATGCAGCGGTCGCAATCGTTCCGGCGGCTCTGCTGGCAGATGGCCCGGTTCGTCTTGAAAACGTGCCCAAGATCATTGATGTAACGCTGCAGATGGAGATCATGCGTGAGCTGGGCGCGCAGATCCGCCAGATCAACGCCACTACGGTGGAAATCCAGAATACGCAGAACCCGAGTCTCAAGCCGCACGAGCTGGAGCGCAAGCTGCGCGCATCCTACTATCTGCTCGGCGTGCTGCTCGGCAAGTACGGCTTTGCCGAGGTAGCAATGCCAGGCGGCTGCAACTTCGGCGGCGTCCGTCCGATCGACCAGCACATCAAGGGTTTTGAAGCTCTGGGTGCAAAGGTAACGCTGCCCAAGGGCGGTTACATCCGGGTCGAGGCACCCGAGGACGGCCTGCACGGCGCACATATTTATTTTGACGTTGTTACGGTCGGCGCGACCATGAACATCATGCTCGCAGCCGTTCTGGCCAAGGGTCAGACGATTATGGAGAACTGCGCGAAGGAGCCGCACATTGTCGATCTGGCGAACTTCCTGAATGCAATGGGCGCGGATGTTAAGGGCGCCGGCACCGATGTGATCAAGATCCGCGGTGTAGAAAGCCTGCACGGCGGCAGTTACTCCATCATTCCGGATCAGATCGAGGCGGGCACCTTCATGGCAGCCGTTGCAGCCTGCGGCGGTTCGGTTCTGGTGAAGAATGTTATTCCGCGTCATCTGGAGTGCATCACCGCAAAGCTGCGTGAGATGAGCGTTGAGGTCACCGAGTTTGACGATGCGGTGCTCGTTCGCCGCGAGGGCAAGCTGACCAAGACCAACATCAAGACCCTGCCGTATCCGGGCTTCCCGACCGACATGCAGCCGCAGATGACGACGGCGCTGTGTCTGGCAGAGGGCACCAGCATCATCACTGAGGGGATCTGGGGCAGCCGCTACCGCTATACCGAGGAGCTGACCCGTATGGGTGCGAACATTCATGTGGATGGCGCGATCGCGGTTGTTGAGGGTGTCAGGGAGCTGAATGGTGCTCCGGTCCGTGCACATGACCTGCGTGCAGGCGCGGCGATGGTCATCGCCGGTCTGGCAGCCAAGGGTGTTACCGAGGTCGAGCAGGTGCAGAACATCGAGCGCGGCTATGAGACGCTCGTAGAGAAGTTTGTTGCTCTGGGTGCGGATATGTATCGCTCCGAGATTCCGGAAAGCGCCGAGAACAAGTAATTTCTAATTGTAATGAGGAAAAAAGGCGGAGGGAGCATCCTTTCGCCTTTTTTGCAGAATATAAGGCAGATGAGCAGAATGAAAGCAGAGTGTATGGTTCGGCGTGCGTCTGATGCGGACATGGATGCGGTTCTCGCTTTTGCCGCGCAGATTTTCGCGGACGAGCAGGATATTCCGGAGGAGCTGAACTTCATCCCGGCGGATAAGCAGCCGCAGTGGTGGTGCATGGAGCAGGACGGCGAACTCGTCGGCACAGCGGCCATTTACCGTGAGGGCGGGCAGTGGCACATGGGCCGCATCACGGTCGCGCGCAGGCTGCGCGGACAGCACAAGGGAACCTTTCTGCTGAAACGTGTGCTGGACGATGTTTTTGCACAGGATGTGGATAACATTTTCCTCGAAGCGAGAGACGCAACGGTGCACATTCTTACCGGATTCGGGGCAGAGATTGCCGGGGAACCGTTCGCATTCTACTGCGGAAACGTCACACCGATGATTCTAACGCGAACCGCCTTTCTGCAGCACACAAACGGATGAAAACAACTGCTGAAGGAGTACCATGGCAGAGCATTATTATTACAGTATCGCCAGCGGTTCGAGCGGCAACTGCGGCTTATATATGGCGGACGGCACCGCGATCCTGATCGATCTCGGTGTGTCGCTGCGCAGGATTACGACTGCGCTGAAGGCACTGTCGCTCACGCTGGAGGATATTTCGGCGGTGGTGCTGACGCATGAGCACATCGACCATGTGAAGGGACTGCCGATGTTTCTTAAAAAAGCGAAGGCGCCGGTGTTTGCCACTCGCGGCACAGCCGAGGCTTTCGAGGAAAAGAATCCGGAGTACGCCGACCGTCTGAACATATTCGACAGCGGTGAGCGCTTCTGGGTCAGGGATGTGGACGTTGTGCCGTTCCCGACGCCGCATGACGCAGCCGAGAGCACGGGCTACATATTCGAGCACGGCGACAGCCGGTTCGGCTTTGCGACCGACCTTGGCTTTGTGCCGCGCGATGCGGCCGAGCTTCTGCGCGGCTGTGAAATGGTCGTGCTGGAGAGCAATCATGACCCGCACATGCTGCAGGCCGGTCCGTACCCGTATTCGCTCAAGATGCGTGTTGCCGGACCGAGCGGGCACCTGTCCAATCCGGACTGCGCCGTATTTGCAGCGGATCTGGTGAAAAGCGGCACGCGAACGCTCGTGCTGGCGCACCTGAGTGAGAAAAACAACATGCCGGAGCTGGCGCGGCAGCAAACGCTGTCGGCGCTGCGCGGGCTGCCCGCGTGCGAGGTGCTCGTTGCACCAAAGGAGCACATGGAGCATCCGGTATCGTTTGGGGAGGAAAAACTATGCTCTCTGTCCGGCTGATCTGCGTCGGAAAGCTCGGAGAAAAATTCTGGGCGGACGCTGTCAAGGAATATACCAAGCGCCTCGGCGCATATTGTAAATTAGAGATCATCGAGCTGCCCGAGCAGCGTCTGCCGCAGACGCCCTCTGAGGGCGAGATCGCGCAGGCGCTCGAAAAGGAGGCCGCGCTCATCGAGAGCAAGCTGCTGCCCGGCGCGTCTGTGATTGCGATGTGTGTCGAAGGCAAGCCGATGTCCTCTGAGCAGCTGGCGGACTATTTCGGAAAGCTGACCGTATCGGGGACAAGCAAGATCTGCGTGCTCATCGGCGGCTCGTGCGGCCTGTCTGAGCGGGTGAAAAAGAAGGCGGCGCTGCGGCTGTCCATGTCACCGATGACGTTTCCGCATCATTTAGCAAGAGTGATGGTGCTCGAGCAGATTTACCGTGCGCTCAATATCGCGGCAGGCGGCAAGTACCACAAGTGAAACGAGAAACAGCATGACGAAAGAACAGATTGCGGCGATCGCCGTAGTGCTGCTGCTCGGCGCAGTCTTTTTTTGTGCGGCTGTACCGTCGGCAGCAGGAACCGCCGAAAGAGCCGCCGGTGCCGAAACCGCTGCCGAAAACCGGCAAAATGTGCTGTCCGATGTGCGGCGCGGAAGCAAAAGTCACGGGCAAACAGTGGGAGTGTCCGTGGTGCGGTGACTGCGGTTGGATCAAATAAAGTTTGGGTACAAAAACAACTCGGTTAAATGCAGCTAACATCAAGAAAAACCATTTACATTATGGACCGGATTTTGTAAAATATATATTAGAGAAGAACGCGGTTATTCGCACGGGACAAATGCGGAGCCGCGATGAGGGAAATTTTATTTCAGGAGGGGCGTCCCATGATTATCACGATAACGCTTAACGCTGCACTGGACCGTACGCAGCGGATCGAGCACCCGCTGCAGGTGGGCAAGCTCAATCGCGCGGTGTCCAGTCATCTGGAACCGGGCGGCAAGGGCATCAACGTGTCGCGCGCGATCAAGGCGTTGGGCGGCAGCAGTATTGCGCTTGGCTTCAGTGCGGGCACAAACGGCCGCATTATGAAGGACATGCTGACAGCAGCGGACATTCACCACGATTTTGTTGATATTGCGGGACAACTCCGTGTCAATACGCAGATCATTGATGCGCAGGGCGGCCACACCGAGGTAAATGAGCCGGGCAACAAGCTGGATGATTCGGATTTCCTGCGTTTGCTCGACCGCATGGAGAACTATCTGGACGAGGGCAATATCTTCGTTCTGTCGGGTTCTACGCCGCCGGAGTTCCCGCTGAAGAACTACCGTAAGCTGTGCAAGACCATCAAGAAGCACGGCTGCAAGCTGATCATCGACGCACAGGGCGAGCTGCTGCAGGAGGCACTGGGGTGCGAGCCGGACTTTGTAAAGCCGAACATCTTCGAGCTGGCTGAGGCTGTCGGCGACAAGCCGTCCGCCGATCCCGAGGTCGTTGTACATTCCGCACGCAAGATGCTGGATATGGGCGCAAAGGCTGTTTGTGTTTCCATGGGTCAGGAGGGCGCTCTGCTGACCGCAAAGAACGAGCCGGAGTCGCTGTACGTTACTACCACCCCGAAAATCTACGACGAAGGTGCGGTCGGTACCGGTGATGCAATGGTCGGCGCGATTGCAAACGCTATGCACGCGGGCATGAAGTTTGACGAGGTGGCACGCTACGCCGTTGCGATGGGCCGTGCATGTGCCCGTCTGGCCGGCACCGAGATGGCCTCTCTTAAGAAGGTTTACGAGGTGTACGAGACCACGCAGGTTTACGTCCTGTAAGCAATGCACAAACTATGGAGAGAACAACGAAACACGTTGTTCTCTCTTTTACCCTTTTCGCGATTACTTCAAGGAGTTAACAAATATGGATAAAAAACAATTACAGCAGCGTGTCACGGAGCAGCGCCGCCGCGTACGCCGCAGACTGACCATTCGCGGCGTACTGTCGCTTCTGGTCGTGCTGACATTCATACGCTGTGCGTTCATGCAGCGGTATGAGAATATGTTCGTATGCGTGCTGTCGCTCGTGCTGCTGGCGATGCCGACGCTGATTGAAAAACAGCTTGCCATCGACATCCCGCCGATGATGGAAGCTATCATCTACTGCTTTATCTATGCCGCCGAGATCATGGGCGAGATCAATTCGTTCTACACCATCATTCCCGGATGGGACACCATGCTGCACACGATAAACGGATTTCTGGTCGCGGCGGTCGGCTTCTGCCTGGTTGACCTGTTTAACCGAAGCGAACGGTTTACCTTCAAGCTGTCGCCGCTGTTCCTGGCTATCGTGGCGTTTTGCTTCTCCATGACGGTCGGCGTGTTGTGGGAATTTTTCGAGTTCACCGCTGATCAGGTGATGAACACGGACATGCAGAAGGACTATGTCGTGCACGCGGTCAACTCGGTGTCGCTCAACCCGGACGGCCTGAATGTGCCGGTGCATGTGCAGATTGAGTCGGTCATTGTCAACGGTGAGGATTGGACGGAGCAGCTTGGCGGCTATCTGGATATTGGCCTGATCGACACGATGAAGGATCTGCAGGTCAACTGCATCGGTGCAATCGCGTTTTCCATCATCGGCTTTTTCTACGTCAAGCACCGCGGCAAGGGCAAGCTGGCGGCAGCGCTCATTCCGGTCGTGCTCGATCCCGAAAAAGAAAAAAGTAAAAAAGATGAGCAAAACAGGGAACCAAATGACGAGTGATTCCGTCTAATTCAATACTATCCCCGAAAACGATCTGAAGGAGAGTATGAAAGTATGATGAAAAAGCGAATGACCGCAGGTATGCTTGCGACACTCATGGCGGCAGTCCTGCCGGTTTCCGCGTGCGCGGCTCAGAATTCGGCGCCGCAGCCGCAGCTGAATACCGCAGAGCATATGCAGTATATGAACGGCTACACAGACGGCACCTTCCGTCCGGATGCGTCCATCACCCGTGCAGAGGCGAGCAAGCTGCTGGCCTCTCTGTTGGTGAACAAGGTCGAGAATGAGGACCATCTGTTTAATGATGTTTCGGTTTCCGCGTGGTATGCGGACGCTGTTCGTCAAATGACCGGTTTCGGTCTGGTGAACGGCTACACGGACGGCACGTTCAAGCCGAACGCCAAGATTACCCGTGCGGAGTTTGTAGCGATTCTGTCGCGCTTCCCGCACACCGACATCGGCACGGACAAGTCGTTCGCTGATGTACCCAAGACCAGCTGGGCGTACAACGCGGTGCAGACCGCTCTGGCACAGGGCTGGATTTCGGCAGGCACGAATTTCCGTCCGAATGCGCCGATTACCCGTGCGGAGACCGTGACTATCCTCAACCGTGTGCTCGGCCGTCAGGCGGATGAGTTTACGATCAATACGAGTGAGGGCATCCGTATTATGCCGGATGTGCCGAACACGCACTGGGCATACTGGGATATGCTTGAGGCAACCACCGACCATAAGTTTGACAAGTCGAGCGGCTCCGAACAGTGGACTTCGTTCGATAAGGAGACTACCGATTTGACGCCGGGCTGGCATAATATTGGCGGCAAGCTGTTCCATGTCAACGATGACAAGCAGTTTGACCATGACAAGTTCATCGGCTCGCTCGAGCTTGACCACAACGGCTACTACATCACCGGCTCGACCGAACTGGACGCGCTGCTGGCTTCGGCAGTAAAGAGCGTTGTCAAGGACAGCATGACCCAGCAGCAGAAGCTGCGTGCGGTGTATGATTACGCGAAGAATACGTTCGGCTATCTCGGCATCGGCGCGGCTGACACTTCGAAGAGCGACTGGGCGCTGACCTCTGCGACCGATATGCTTAAGACCCACAAGGGCAACTGCTACTCGTGGGCGGCAGGCTTTACTTACCTCGCCCGTCAGGTCGGCTTTGATGCACAGGCGATTCCGGGCACCGGCGTTTCGCCCAAGGGCAGTGAGTCGGTTCACGCGTGGACCGAGATTACCATTGACGGCACGGCTTACACCTTCGACCCGCAGATCGAAAGCGTGTATAAGAAGCGCTACAACGAGAATTACGACCTGTTCATGAAGAAGTACGGCGAGGCTGTCTGGGGCTATAAAAAGCCGGAGGTGACCAAGCCGGAGCAGCCGGAGACCGTCAAGGTGGACGAGCAGCTTTCTGCACTGGTGAGCAAGATTTACGGTGCGCGTCCGTTCGGCGGCATGGGCGTTGCCGAGGAGGCACTCTACAACGGCATGGGTGAGGACGGCATGAGCCGCGGCCTGTTCTGGTACCTTGGTACGGATGACATCAAGTTTGAAGCAGGCGTGGCCTCCGAGTCTATGATTACCTCGCAGGCACATTCCATCGTTGTTCTGCGCTTTGCGGATGAAAAGCAGGCGGCAGACGCGGCGGCTAAGCTCAAGACCACGGTTGACCCGCGCAAGTGGATCTGCGTAGGTGTTGATGAGGCCAAGGTTGTCTCCAAGGGCAAGCTGGTCTGCGTTGTGATGGACGACGAAAACGGTGATTACTACATCAATAATTTCAAGGCGAATGCCTGAAACTGACCTTGTGAAACTTGCGTGAACTGACACTTTCCTAAAGCCACAATATCGCATACAATAGGCTTACAGACAGAATTACTGGAAAAGAGGGTATGCGATATGACAGGAAAAAACATCAGAAAGCTTGTGCTGGCAGCACTGCTGGCGGCACTGACGGCAGTTGCTACGATGATCATCCGCATTCCGACACCGACACAGGGTTACATTCACCTCGGTGACGGCATGGTGCTGATCTGCGGCATTCTGCTCGGTCCCGGTCTGGGTGCACTGGCAGCCGGTATCGGTTCGATGATGGCGGATCTTATCGGCGGCTACATGGCATGGGTGCCCGGTACGTTTGCCATCAAGGCGCTGACCGCTCTGCTTGGCGGCTGGCTGTATCACCGCATGGCAGGCAAGGGCATGAATACGATTACCCGTGTGGTTCTGTGCGGCATTCCGGCAGAGATCATTATGGTTCTGGGCTACTTTGTGTATGAGGTTGGCATGGAAGTCGTGATGGGCAGCAGCATGGGCGCTGCGGCAGCCGCGGTTGTTCTCGGCGTGCCGATGAATATCGTGCAGGGCATTGCGGGCATTATCGTTGGTGCGGTGCTGCTTCCGGTGCTCAGTCACGCAAGCGCGGAGATGGGCGAGAAGATTCGCGCATGATAAATGGATAGGAAAAACGGTTCCGGAGACGGAACCGTTTTTTTATGCGACTTTTGATTTGTTATCGTGTGATTCTCTGTGGAACGGCGGGGGGGATCTCACCCCGCTGTTTCTGCTTGAATTGCACCAATCAACGTCGATGATATAAATGGATTTGACAAACGGTTTCACACTATACGGTTACGCAATTATCCCCAACCTGTGGATAAGGAAAAAGGACAGGAAATTTTCCTGTCCTTTTGGTCTATATGCGGTTACTCTTCCGAAGCAAATACGCCGTAAATCGCGCTTGCGAGCTTCTTGAAGATATTCACGATACGCGCGAGAACGCCTTCGTCGGCAGCATCCTGATCCGAGGTGATAGCATCATCGTCATCGTCGGTCGAAATCTCCTGCGTGCGCAGGATGAACTGCAGACTGCTCGGTGTCGGGTTCATACTGCTCGTGACAGACTGCAGGTCGGCCGAGGAGTCGATATTGAGAATGTTGGTATCGTCCTCAAGGTCGGTCTTAGCGTTGTCAATCGCATTGTGGATGTCGTCGGTCGCGTTCTGCAGCTTATTTGAGCTGTTCGAGCGGGAAGCCTTATCAAGCACATCGAGCAGGCCGTCGAGCATGGTCTGTGTGCTGGCATCCGCGTCGCTGCGAACCGAACGCAGTGTGCTGTTGACCGTGTCGAGCAGCTGGTGGGAGGCGGTGAGCGTTTTGGTGGTGGTGTCGATCAGCTCGGTGCCCTTGTCGATGGAGGACGAGGTGATCGAGGTCAGCTGGTTGAGCGACTCGGTCAGCGCCGGAATCTCGGTCAGCTGCTGGTTGACGCGGCCGAGTGTGGTGTTGGCAAGCTCGGTCAGCTTTTTGCCCTCGGCAGTGAAGTCCTGTCCCAGGCCCTTGTAATCGTCCAGAATGTCGCAGATGTCATCCAGATTGTCGAGGATGGAATCCGAGGTGTCGAGGAATCCGGAGAGGGAACTGCTGGTGCTCGAGAGATTGTCATTCAAATGCTTAAGTGCATCGGTAAGCTCCTTGCCTTTACTAGCGAAGGTGTTGAGTAAGTCATATGCCATTTGGGTACTTCCGGATGGAACGACTCCAGCATCCTCCATATTCTGTAAATATGTTAGAGCATTGGTACCGGCATTAGTTACTGCTTTAGTAATCGCATCAATTTTGTCATTCAGGTTGCTCATATCATCCTGAATAGCTTTGAGGTTCTTTTTCAGTTTGCTGATATCACTCTGCAACTCACTGATATACAGCCACTCCGAACCCGTCTTATCGTCCAGATCGTCCATCAGGTTTTCAAGGTTGCCCAGCGAGGTCTTGATGTTCTTGAGAAGTGTCTGATACTCAGTGATATCCGCACCGGACTCCTCGAGCGTATTGAGGATGCTGTTTGTGGTCGCGTTCAGCTTGGTGAGTGTTTCCTTGGTGGAGGTCAGCTCCGGAATCAGCGAATCGCTTTCGCCGGTCAGCTTTTCCAGAGCGGTCAGCGCGGCATCCGTCTTGGGATCAATGGTGCCGCGGTCCTTGATCAGCTGCTGGCGCACGGCGTTGATGCCCGAAATACCGCTCGACATCGTACCCATGCCGTTCTGCATGGACTGCATGGTGTCGAGCATGCTGCTCATGCCGGAGTACAGGCTGTCGCTGGAATTGCTCAGGCGGTCCTTAACGTCCTTCAGGTCGGAGATGATATCCAGCGAGGACAGGGTAGCCGGCGTCATAAACATGAACATACCCATGTTCTCAAAGTTATTCGAGCCGATACGCACGGTGAACGTGCTTTCCTCGCCCGGCATCCCCATGAATACGACCAGCTTGTAGGTGCCTACGGACTGGATCTGTGCACCCGGTGCATCAATGGAAAGCGCCTTGCTCATGTCGATACCGGTGCCGCAGACGAGCATCATATTGTTTTTGTAGTAGTCGCTTGCGTAGCTGTTCGGCACTGCGTGAATGGTGATCTCCACCAGACCGTTTGCGCCTGCACAGTCCTCCGCCTTGACCGAAACACCGTTCAGCTTGTAGGAAACATCAAAGTTCCATGGCATCTGGATATTGACCTTGTCGGTCGGGATGCACTCGTAGTAGAAGCGCTGCTTGCTGGTGTCGGACAGCTTCCAGTACACCGAATTGTCCTTGATGACCGGCTCGTCGTAGGTGCTCATGTTGTACACATCTGCGTAGCTGCCGAAATCGGTGAACTCGGTGTGGCCGTTCAGGCTGACACCCTTTACGATGCGCGTATTGGTCGGTGCACCGTAGTAATCCATGTTGATATATACCGATTCGTCGGTTTCTACCGTGGGCTCGGCGGCCTGTGCCGCCTGCGGCAGCGTGAACGCAAGAACAAGCGAGGCTGCGGTCAGTCGGCGCAGCTTATTTGTTTTCATGGTCGTTCTCCTCCGTATTATCGTTCTGGTTGTCATTCTGGCTGTCGTTCGGCTTATTCTTGTCGCTGCCGAAACGCTGGGCCAGCTGTTCAAGCTGCTCCTTACGCATCTCAATGCGGTTATGGATACGCATACGCAGCTTTTTGCCGATCATGCGCTTGTGTGCGGATTCTTCGGTCTGCTGCTGTTTGGACGGCTTCTGCGTCGGCGGCGTGTAGTTCTGCGGCAGCTTGAAGCCATCGCCGTTCATCAGGTTCTTGAGCTTGAGGCGCAGCTCCTTGTTGCGTGCCTTGCGGTTTTCGCGGATCTGGTTCTGCAGGTTGACGCGCTGCTGGTGCAGTTCGCTCAGGATCGGTAGCTTGATCTTGGTTGCGCGGATCTTGTTCATCTTGGCGTGCTTCTTTTCTGCGTAATCCGACTTGACGATCCAGCGGTCGAACAGCATCAGGCACATCGGCAGGAAGAACAGTACGAGAATGACCGAGATCAGCGCACCGCGGCCGATCAGCTGGCCCAGACCGGAAATCGCTTCGACCGAGGTCATGAAGTACAGACCGTAGGCAACCGTCATAACGATCAGGCCGGAGGTCATAACCGATTCGGCGCTGACCGATACCGCCCGTATTGCGGCTTCCTTTTTATCCCCTTGTGAGCGGGCATCCAGATAGTTGCCGGTCATCAATATTGAATAGTCAACCGTAGCACCCAGCTGGATACAGCCGACGATGATAAAGCCGAGGTACATGGTTCGCTGACCGTAAATGTACGGCAGAGCGGTGTTGATGAAGATCGCGCATTCAATCGGGATGAGCACGACGATCGGCAGGATCAGTGCCTTGTAGGTGATCGCGATAACGAGTGCTACGCCCAGCAGGGAAACGATGTTGACGCGGTTGTAGTCCGGTACAATAATATCCTTAATATCCTGCGTGGACGGCGTTACGCCGACAAGGTAGGTCGTTTCGTTCGGGTAATACTTGTCAATAATCGCGCGGATGTTGTCCGAGAATTTGAAGGCATCGTCACTTTCACCGGCGGAACGCACGTTGATGATCACGCGTGCCCAGTTTTTCGAGTGCATCAGGCTGGTGATGTTCTCCGGCAGGAAATCCTCGGGAATGCCTTCCGGCAGAACGGACGACAGGCTGAGCGCGTACTTGACGTAGGACAGGTTGTCGACCTCCTCGGTCATCTTTTTCTCGGTGATGTTGCTGTCGGGCGGGACAAGCGCGATCATCATGTTGCTCTTGCCGAACTTGGCATTCATCTGCTGCTCGGCCTCGTAAACCGGTGTACCAGGTGAGTTTGCAACGGCCTCGTTGCCGTAAGAGAAATTCGCCATACCCTGTGCAATGTAGCACGGAATGATGATGATAAGAACCACAAGAAATACGATGCGACGGATTTTGTACGCAAATTCACCGATGCCGCGGCCCTGTTTGGGGATAAACGGACGGTGCTGCGTCTTGGCAATGATGTTCTGCGAACGCAGGATGAGCGCCGGCATGAGCAGCAGCACGGTCAGAAGACTGAGCGCGATGCCCTTTGCCAGTACGAAGCCCATATCCGGGCCGATGCCGAAGTTCATCAGCGCCATGGCGGCAAAGCCGACGATGGTCGTCATGCCGGAAGCGCCGATGGACGAAAAGGCGGTTCGCCAGGCGTTCGCCATCGCCTGTTCGGGTTCTGCACCGGTTGCGCGCTCCTGCGTGAAGGCGTGCAGCAGGAAGATGGAGTAGTCCATCGAGCAGGCCAGCTGCAGCACCGCACCAACGGCGTTGGACAGGAACGAAATCTCGCCGAAGATGATGTTCGTGCCCATGTTGATGAGGATTGCAATGCCGAGCACGGACAGGAACAGCACCGGCTCAAACCACGAGGTGGTCGTGATCGTCAGAATGATGTAAATAATGACGACGGCCAGTGCCATAACACGGGCGACCTCTTTGTTAATGGTCGGGCCGAGGTTGGTATCCGATACAGCGGAGCCTGCTACCAGACCTTTGTCACCGACGATGTTTTCAATCTCATGCACCGCCTTGTGGGTCTGGTTGGACGAGTCCTTGTCGGTGAAGATAACATCCATATAGGCGGTGTTATCCTTGTAGTAGTCGTCGATATTGTCGTAGTTGATGAATTCGCTCGAGCCGTAGATATTGGTGGCCATATCGCACCACATGACCATATCCACGCCGTCAACGTCCGCGATACGGTCCTTTATGTTTTTGGCTTCGTACAGCGTCACATCTTCCAGCATGACGCGCCCCATGCCGGGATAGGTAAATTCGTCCTCCATAATGTCCAGCGCCTGTGCGGACGGAGACGAATCCGGCAGGTATTTTGTTAAATCGTAGTTGATCCCAACCATCGGCACACAGATCAGACTGAAGATGATCAGTACGATATAAATCTTTTCAATCAGTTTTCGATTGTTAATGATCAGGTCAACAGGGCTATGTCCTTTAAGTTTCACAAAGAAAACACCATCTTTCTCAGAAATAGATATTGTGTAGGATTTTTTTTCGTGATATAGTATAGTACATAAGGATAACGAACGCAATAATCAAATGTGATAAGAGTGAATGATAACGCACATAAATATTATATATGTTCGTTAAAATGCAAATTACGGAAATGAAACGGGAAAACAATATGAATGGAGTGGGATACCATGGCAGAAGTGGAGGATAAGCGCATCCGACGAACGAAAAAGCTGCTGCGGCAGGCACTGACGCGGCTGATGCAGCAGAAGGACTTCCAGAGCATCACCGTAACCGACGTAGTGCGCGAAGCGGATATCAACCGCGGCACATTTTATGCGCATTATCGGGATGTGTATGACCTGCGCGATAAGATCGAGACAGGGATGATCGAGGATTTCCGCGGGATGATCGCAGCCATCCGTCCGAGTGAGACGGTAACGCTCAAGCTGGTGCTCAGCCGTCTGATGGATTATCTGGAGGAGAATCGTGAGATCGTCACCGCACTCATCAAGGTCAATGCGCCGGATGGTTTCGGCAAAAAGATGATCGGCGTTATCGAGGAATGCCGCATGGAGCTGCTGCCGTACCGCAGTGTCGAGGATGCCTATGCTGCACGCTTTCTTGCGACCGGCGTCATCGGTATGACCGAAAAGTGGATCACCGAGTCGCAGCCCATCCCGAAGACAGAGATGGTCAGCCTGATTACTAAACTGCTGACACCGCTGGTGCCGCAGTCGGATGCAGCGCAGAACTGAGTAAATCAGTAGGAATTTAACGGCACGAAAGGGAGTACCCGCCTGCGGGTACTCCCTTTCACGGTATTATCGTTTACGCAGGACAAATTCAGCCAGCCGCTCGGTGGCATCTGGATGGGCAATCTCGCTCATGGTTCTTCGTACGGTCTCCAGCCGCACCGGATTGCAGAACAGCTCGTACACCGCCTCGTCAATCGGGAAGTGCTTGGTAATGAGCGCCGCCATGCCGTTGTTGACCAGAAAATCAACATTGCGCTCCTCGTGACCGGGGATCGGATCGAACAGCAGCATCGGCAGGTTTTTCGCCAGAGCCTCGGACACGGTAAGACCGCCCGGCTTGGATACAATGCAGTCGGACGCGCTCATCATCACCTCTACGTTGTGTACAAAGCCGTAGGGATAGATTCTGCAGCTGCCCTGATAATGCGCGGCAAACTGCTCTACATGGTAGAGCATCTTTTTGTTGTTGCCGCATACCACAAGAAACTGGAATGGCGTGCCGATCTGCGACAGGCTTTCGATGTTCTTCACATGGTCGGCGTGGCCCATGCTGCCGCCCATCAGCAGGATGGTTTTCATTTTCGGGTCAATGCCGAGCTGTGCCGCCGCGTCCTCGCGGGACAGCTTTTCGTTGAATTTCGGGTGCACCGGAATGCCGAACGGCAGGATGCGGTCCTCCGGAATGCCGCGCTGTACACAGCGGTAGGTGAGCAGTTCACTCGCGGTGACGATGTACTGCACGCGCGGCACATCCTCCCAGTACGGGTGGAGCGTATAGTCGGTAACAATGCCGATGGTCTCGATATCGGCGAGTTTTTTGCGTTTTTTCAGCTCATCGACCATCTGCGCTGCAAAAACGTGCGTACAGATGATAACATCGGGTACATGGTTCGCAATGACCTTGGCAAACTTGGACGCACCGAGTGCGTTGATGATATTGATAATGCTCGGCGCAGAGTTAAAATAGCTTGCGCCGTTGTTCTCAGCCAGCTGGTAGACCAGACGGTACAGCGTCTGCATGTGCTTGGAGGAGAACAGATAGCCCTTGTCGATGGTGGTTTTGATCAGGTTGCTGATATAGGCGTAAACATCCAGCGTGTGAACTTCCGCGCCCTTGGATTCCAGCATGTCGCCGATGGCCTTTGCGGTGGCATGGTGACCGAAACCGGCGGTGACGGATAAAATCAGTACTCTCATACAATGCCTCTCCTTATATTGCGGCATTTGTGCTGACCGGACAGGACAGCATGCCTAAACATATTTTATCGTAAACATGCGAAAAAATCAAACTACACTTTCGTTAAATGTATGCGGATAAGCGATATGCAGTGGTATTTCCGGTATCATATATTCCTTTTTTTCAGGTTCGGCAGGAGTTTTTCTCGGTTAGCTATTTTATTCCGGGCGATTTTGTACTATAATAAATCTAATAAACGAAAATACAGGAGGCTTAGGGAAATGGCTCTGTCTATTAAGCCCTACATTGAAAATAAGGAACGCATCCACCTGATCGGCATCGGCGGCGTGTCCATGAATTCGCTCGGCGAGCTGCTGCTCAGCCGCGGTGTGCCGATTTCCGGCTCCGACCGTCTGCGTACGGATGTTACCGCGCGGCTGGAGGCTCTGGGCGCAAAGATTACCTACGAGCACAAGCCGGAGAACGTTGAGGGTGCGTCGCTCATCGTGCGTACCGCTGCCGTGCATGATGACAATCCGGAGATCGTCCGCGCCCATGAGCTGGGCATTCCGGTCATGGAGCGTGCCGAGGCATGGGGACACCTCATGCGCGATTATGACAACGTGGTTTGTCTGGCAGGCACGCACGGCAAGACAACTTCCACCTCGATGATGACGCTCATGACCATGGAAGCGCAGATGGACCCGACCGTTATGGTCGGCAGCAACCTGCCTGCCATCGGCGGTACGCTCCGTATCGGCGGCAAGGGCTGTTTTGTGGCTGAAAGCTGCGAATACTGCAACTCGTTCCTGCGCTTTGCACCGACTGTTGCGGTTATCCTCAATGTAGAGGAAGATCATCTCGACTTCTTCAAGGATATCAACGATATCATCCACTCGTTCCACGAGTTTGCCGAGCTGACCCCGATGAACGGCCTTGTTGTCGTCAACGGCGATGACCCGCATGCAATGCGCAGTGTGGCAGGTATCAACCGCAAGGTCCGTACCTTCGGCACGAGCGTAACCTCGGACGTTTACCCGACCGACGTGCGCGATGAGAACGGCTACTACCGCTTTACCGTTATGGTAGAGGGGAAGAAGTACGCTAAGGTGGCGCTGTCCGTTCCGGGCCGTCATAACATGCTGAACGCACTGGCGTGCTGCGCCGCTGCCGAGTTTCTCGGTGTGCCGGGTGACGCTGCCGAGCGCGGTCTGAACAAGTTCACCGGTTCGTCCCGCCGTTTCCAGCTGGTCGGCAAAATGCCGAACGGCGCAACCGTCGTGGACGATTACGCACATCATCCGAGCGAGATGAAGGCCACGCTGAACACCGCAAAGGAAATGCACTTCGACCGTATCCTGTGCGCGTTCCAGCCGCACACATATACCCGCACTAAGGCGCTGTTCCACGAGTTCGTGGAGGCGCTCGGGATGTGTGATCAGGCGGTTCTTGCTCCGATCTATGCCGCCCGCGAGAAGAATACCATCGGCATTTATTCCTCGGATATCGCCAGAGAGGTGCCGGGTGCGGTATCGTTCGACAGCTTTGACGAGATTGCGGATTATCTCCGTAAGGAGGCAGGCCCGAATGATCTGGTGCTCACCATGGGCGCCGGTAATATCAATGAAGTCGGACCGATGCTGATTAAGAATAAGTAAACAGATAACGAGAAAACCCGCTTTTAAGCGGGTTTTCTTTTGCCAAATTGAGAATTGAAAATGGAAAATGGACATGGCGGTTTTATTTTTCATTCATTTGTCCATTGGCAATGTTGCAAATCAGATAGACGGCGAGGTGAAGGCAATTCACCTTGTGCCCCTGCCGGGCAGGCAAGACCCGTTCGCTTCGAAGCGAAAACCAATCAAATTTACAGAATGAAAAAAATTTTGAATCCCACTTGACAAAAACGCATAAATGGTTCATACTACAGATATAGAGAATTGTACAATTTGTATAATTCCGGTTGGTAAGGAGGGTGCGTTATGAATAACAACTTGATTATTACTATTGGTCGTGAATATGGTACCGGTGGTCGTGAGATCGGTCAGAAGCTGGCGCTCCGTCTGGGCGTTCCGTTCTATGACCGGGAACTTATTACCCGTGCGGCTAAAAAGACCGGATTTGACGAAAAGCTGTTCGAGCAGCTCGACAAGCGTGCCACCAACAGCTTCCTGTACTCGCTGACAATGTTCGGTTCGGTTGGTCTGAACGGCATGAGCCTGACCGATCAGCTGTATCTGGCTCAGTCCAATATCATCCGCGAGATGGCAGAGGATTCCTCGTGTGTTATCGTCGGCCGCTGTGCAGACCATGTACTGCGTGACTTCCCGAATAAGTTCGATTTCTTCATCCATGGCTCGATTGAGGACCGTGTAAAGCGCGTTCAGACCTGCGGTGATTACGTCATCGAGGGCAAGACGCCCGAGGCTGCTCTCGAGAAGATGGATAAGCAGCGTTCTACCTATTACAATTACTATACCGGCAAGGTATGGGGCAAGTGCGACCATTACGACCTCTGCATTAACGCAGGCCGTCTGGGCGTTGAATATTCCACCGATATTATTCTGGAGTACATCAATCGCTTGAAGAAGTAACTGCTGTATAGGGAAAAGAGAAAAGAGAGAGTGCGGAAAGGTCGTCCCTTGCGGACGGCCTTTCGCATTTTTGCAGATAAGAGGGTAGGAGAAAGACGATGAAAATACGAAAGGTTATTGTTGCGTTAGCTGCAGTTCTCGTACCATTTCTGGTGTTTCGTGTGGGATCGGGATTGACCGAGCAGCAGAATGTCACACTGCGCGATTACACGGTTTCCGAGAATGAGAAAACGCTGACACTCCATGCAGCTGTCTTTCCGCCGATTGAGGATATCCGAGATTATAAGGACGAGCCGAAGAACGGCGAACATTATCTCACGTTTTACAACGCATTCGGCAGTGCAAACACGATGAGTGCGGGATACACCGTTGTCCTGCCGATTGAGGATACGGATAAGGCGGTTTATTTTAATGATGCCGACGGCTTCCATCTGGTTCTGCAGAAGAATGAACTGACCGGTGAGTGGGTACGACCGTAAATTTCCGCAGAACAGGGAACCGAACCGCCCCGATTTCGTCTAACCGAACAAAGGAGGAATCGCTATGAAAAAATTGCTTGCAGGAACACTCACAGCGGCGTTTGCACTCGGATTGACCGCCTGCGTACAGCAGGAGGAGTGTTCTGCCAAACCCGTCATCTACCTCTATCCCGAGCAGGAAACGACGGTTTCCGTGTCGCTGGATTACACGGGTACGCTCACCGCGACGTATCCGGCGTATGAGGACGGCTGGCGCGTCACCGCCGAGCCGGACGGCACGCTGTACGATGAGAACGGCGACGAATACTCCTACCTGTTCTGGGAGGGCGAGAACAACATCGACTACGACTTCTCCAAGGGCTTCTGCGTCGCCGGAGCGGACACGGCGGATTTTCTCCACGAAAAGCTGGCCGAAATCGGCCTGACACCGCGCGAGTACAACGAGTTCATCGTGTACTGGCTGCCGAAAATGCAGGATAACCCGTACAACCTTATTTCGTTCCAGTCCGAGGCGTACACAGATGCCGCCAAGCTGGACATTGACCCGACACCGGACAGCGTGCTCCGCGTATTCATGGCGTGGAAGCCACTGGGCAGACCGCAGAACATCGAGCCGCAGACATTCGCATCGTTTGAACGCAACGGCTTCACTGTCGTTGAATGGGGCGGCTGCGAGGTGAAGTAAGCACAAAAAAACCGCCGAAATTTCGGCGGTTTTTCTTTTAAAGGATTTAATCCTGCGAGGTACGCAGCTGCGGCATTGCAACGCACAGCGGCTTCCAAACCAGGATGGAAATAGAGTAGTCCAGCATGGAGTGAATGACCGTGCCGAGACCAACCAGCAGAACAACGCTTGCAACAAAGCCGTTTGCGAGCTGCTCAGCAGTGAACAGCGCACCGGACATAAAGAACGGCGTAACGATGATCATCTCGGTGGCAGCGTGCAGCAGTGCAATGAGGAAGTTGAATACGGTGCTTGCAACCGGACGGTTGAGGATATCCGGATTGCGCTTGAGATAGGCTGCACCGATGAACGCGAACACGATATGGGACGCCGCACGCAGTGCAATGATTGCCGGCGTGGTAAGAAAGAAGCCAATGGTTGTGCCGATGCAGACCGCTACGGCAACCGCCGGAGAGATGAACATGCCGAGAAATACGGCAACGTGGCTTGCCAGCGTGAAGGACATCGGGCCAAGTACGATACGCGGCATAAACATCGGGACAACAATGCCAATGGCACAAAGAATACCGGCCAGTACCATGTGGTACAGCTTGTTTTTCGTCATAGTCATAAGTGATACAATTCCTTTCCGATCCCTTTATTTGTGAACAGATAGAAGTATACAATATAAAATAACACCTGTCAAGACACCTTGTTCATAAAAAGTTTGGTTGCCTGAAAAAACAGGTTGTGATATAGTAAGGGCAGACAAGCAGCAAGGTCAGAAAGGAAGACAGGCATGATCTCGATTGACCGATTTGAAGAAATTTTATCCGATCTTGCGGAGGAGATTCCGCAGTCGTTTTACGAGGAGCTGAACGGCGGTATCGTCGTGGAACCCGGCTATCTTCTGCACCCGGAGGATCGCAGCGGTACGCTGTATGTGATGGGGCAGTACCACATTGATCCGGCGATGGGCAAGTATATTGTAATGTACTACGGCTCGTTCAAGCGGGCGTACCGCCATTTGGATGAGGACGAGCTGACCGAAGAAATGCGAAAAGTCCTGCGGCATGAATTCCGCCACCACGTTGAAGGACGAGCCGGTGTGCGTGATCTGGAGGTCTGGGACGCGGAGCAGATCGCCATGTATAAGGAACAGCAGGCAGATAACGAGTAAAAGAAAACCACCCGAACGAAACCTGTCGTTCGGGTGGTTGCGGCTGTCGCGAAACTACAGTTTCGCCGACAAGCAGGAACGGACCGCAGG
>OLOP01000272.1_pt1 | contig 41825 bp, 25 predicted proteins | sample 1672381 | NCBI WGS metagenome assembly OLOP01 (sample SAMEA3136678, study PRJEB25190) | human gut metagenome | biome: human gut; feature: human-associated habitat; material: faeces | place: Austria | collected 2013 | reverse complement strand
GGCCAGTAATGGGTTAAGTGATAACAGGTGTCTGGAAATATAGGGGCAAATCCACTATGGTAAAAACTGGCGTTTATTTATTGAGTTAATTCATGCCAGAACACATAAATTGATTGATCATCAAAGTATTGATTTCCACCCCGATAATCCTCTTTCCGTATTATTATCACAAGTAATTAATATTCTTATTGAAAAAATACCCAACATTAATTTTAAATCTATTAATACACAACAAATGCCATCTCTGGATTCTGCTGTTATGTATATGAATGGCAGAATGGAAATGTATCGTTATACACCAGAGAGTTTGAAACGAGCATTAGTAATATTTAGAGATTGTGTGAGTACGCAACCGCAAAATACCTTGCCCTACTGTTGCCTGGCGGAATGCCATATATCATTAGCCCTCCTTGGACTCAGTGAACAAAAACAAGCAATAACTACGGCAGTAACCTCCATTGAAAAGGCTCTTGAAATTAACCCTTCAAATTCTCAGGCATTGGGTTTACTGGGTTTAATCAGTGGGCTAAAAGATGAACATTCAGTGTCTAATGTGCTATTTAAGCAAGCACATTTACTCAAACCTAATTCGCCAGACGTTTATTATTATCAGTCTCTGCTATGTTTTTTGAACGGTGATCTTGCAAGAGCATTTAATCTAATAGAAAAAAGTATTGCTCTTGAACCCAATAAAATGGGTATAAGCATTCTTAAATTAATTATACTTTATTACACATCCCCCCTCGATAACGCGATATCTTTTGCATTAAATCTTAACAGTCAAAACACCTGTAATAATCCAATTATTACCTCTATTCTGGCTATGTTCATGGCACTGAAAGGACATAATGACAAAGCCAAAAGTTTATTGCTTAAACTTGAGCCTGAACATGGTCTTGATTACACCTGTGTTAACTCGCTTTATACGAAATTTCTGATCTATGGCGCATCTATAAAAAATGACATTATGAAGTTACTGGCAAATATTAACACCAACAAAATCAATGGTGTTATTTTGCCGTTGATTTACACTGTGTATGGTAAAAAAGAATATGAAAAGCGCTGGCAACAATTAATTAAAGACAATGATTTATGGGCAAATGTTTTGCTTCATGACCCCCGTTTGCTCAGTGTAAAAAATGAATTTAATACTATCGGTGTGATGCGTACTTCTGCGTAATAACGAATATAAATTGCCCTGCTGATGCAGGGCAATTTAGTAATTACTTCGTTAATAATACTCTACGCACAAGCCAGAAGACTTTCCTGTCCCAAGCTCTGATATACCAGTTTCAGGATTAAATTTCTCGTGTACTCCCATGAGCTGAGTGCTTGTCCAATAATCCGTACCGCTAAAAGCGTTCCCATAAGTTTTTAAATTACCATATTCGCCCCACAACGTACCTACTTTTCGCGGTACTACCCCACCGCTTGGCCGCTGCGCTAATTCTAAAGATGACGGCATTTGACCATAGCTACATGAAGTATTTATGATATCCCAGGTATTACTACTGGTAGCACCTAAACTAGTAAACCATTTTTTAATCTTGAATTTAAATACAACATCATTCCCTTTACCATTCTTGGGTTTCCCAGTAATAGTAACTTCACTTCTTATCAGCACAGATAATGTTACTTCTCCATTACTGTCAACATTAATTCCATAAATCCCAGCCGTCCAATTATAATCCGTATTTTTCATATTATGGGTTAGTAACAGCGTGAATTTTGCACCATCAAACCCTGTTTCTGGAAAACCATCTGTCGCCCTGAATTTTACACCATTAACACTCAGTAACTCGACTTCCACAAAAGGAAGGATGGTATAGGATGGTTGTCCGTATATACGCCAACCTTTAATCTCCATAAATGAAGTTAAATTTTCTCCTTCTTGGTAGGCCATATATGTACGTTCATATATTCCATCACCCACATATCTCCATTTTTCCCCTTCTTTTTTTTCTACATTTTGTAAGTACACTGCATCATCCAGCAAATCCAGACCGTTATCCACCGGATTTCCAAAATCATCAACTAATAAAGCACTGACAGGTAAATCCGCCCCTTCCACTACTAAAACTTCTCGTATACGAAGCTGTGAACCAAGCGGACTCACTTCACCTGGTTTAATAGTGTAATTGTTTGAATAATTGGCATCGCTCCAACCAGCCATCTTCAGTTGCGCATTCAAATTCGCTTCCGCAAAATGCGCCATATACTGTCTTTGATATTGCCCATTGCCGTTGTAAACCCAATTATTGCCCTGGATAGGATCCGCATTCCTGACTTGTACGTTTTCCTCATTAAGCTGAACAACACCATCAGTAATAAAGTTACCCTGGGCATCTTTAAGAACAACGGTCACCGTTATGCTATCCCCAGCGATATATATCGTTTTGTCCGCGACAATCGTTGATTGAGTTTTTGCCGCTGCACCTGGTTGTATCCCGTATAGCGAGGACTTAATCTCCGTTGCCCATGTTTTTAATTTCAGACTGGCAACCAGATTTTCGTCGGCAACCCATGCTGTCCAGACAATGGTATATTCACCATTATTCTGCTCGACCCACCGCATAGAATCGGGAGTTGCGCCGCCTACCGCGAAACTATCAATATAAGACTCGATGACTTCTGATGTCAGCCCTAAAGCAGGGTTACCAAACTCATCCCGCAACGTTATTGTGACGGTTAATGGCTCCCCGGCGATATATGCCGATTTATCTGTCCTGATAGCAGAATTTGCCTGCACCGGAGCACCGCTGTGGATGGAATAACTCTCTGATTGTTTACTGCTGCCCCATTCAGACAACTTCAGCGTCGCGTGGTGAGAGTCTCCCGCCATTTGCGCCGACCATGTAGCAGTATAAACACCGGCGTTTTCAGACCATCCTCCTGAACGTACGGCTCCTTCCACTATTACGTTATCACCAGACAGTAAGGACTCGCCCCCTTCAACCAGGTTACCGTGCGCGTCTTTCAGCGTCACGGCGACGGTTATAGTGTCGCCAGCGGTGTAGGCGTTTTTATCCGTAGCGATAGTTGATGTGGCTTGCGCCGGAGAACCGGACTGGATGTCATAGCGATCTGACGTTACGCCATCACTCCACGTCTGCAATTGCAGGTTGGCGTGCTGATTGGTACTGGCAATCGTCGCCATTCGGGTTGTGGTATACACGCCACCTGATTCAACCCAGCTTCCCATTTCTGACGGGTCAGTGCCAGCCACCGTCAGCACACCATCAGCGGCTAACTGTGAAGCTGCACCGGTTACCAGATTATCGAACGCATCCCGGAGCGTTACCGTGATGGTGATTGTCTCTCCAACCGTATAGTTCGACTTATTTGTTTCAACGATTGAAGTGAGTTGCGATGCATCACCAGGTACAAAGGTGACGTTCTGGCTCTGGCTGCTGTTGTTGATGCTGGCGGTGACTGTACTGGTGCCCGCCGTCTGGCTGGTGACACTGATCTCCACCGTGCCATCCGGCTTTGTGGTCATCGTCGGAGCAACCGTTGCGCTGTTGCCCGCCAACACGCTGACCGTCTGCCCGGCAAGCGCATTACCGAACGCATCGGTGACTCTCGCCCGCAGCATATTCGCCATTGCACCGTCTGCCACTGAGTCGTCCTTAATGACCACCAGGTCCGCGATCTTCGCTGTCCTGACATCGGCGATAAACGTCACGTTCCGGCTCTGACTGCTGCTGTTGATGCTGGCAGTGACTGCACTGATTCCCGCCGTCTGGCTGGTTACAGATATCTCCACCGTGCCGTCCGGCTTGGTGGTCACCGTCGGAGTGACCGTTGCGCTGTTGCCTGCCAACACGCTGACCGTCTGTCCGGCAAGCGTATTACCGTTAGCATCGGTGACCTTCACCTGCAGCGTATTCGCCGTCGAACCGTCTGCCTCTGAACCATCCTTAATGACCACCAGATCAGCGATCTTCGCCGTGCTGACATCGGCGATAAATGTCACGTTCTGACTCTGACTACTGCTGTTGATGGTTGCAGTGACTGCACTGACTCCCGCCGTCTGGCTGGTGACACTGATTTCCACCGTCCCGTCCGGCTCTGTGATGACCGTCGGGGCAGTCGTTGCGCCGTTGTCCGCCAACACGCTGACCGTCTGCCCGGCTAGCGTGTTCCCGAACGCATCGGTCACCCTCACCCGCAGCGTGTTCGCCGTCGAACCGTCCGCCTCTGAACCATCCTTAATAACCACCAGATCAGCGATCTTCGCCGTGCTGACATCGGCGATAAATGTCACGTTCTGACTCTGACTACTGCTGTTGATGGTTGCAGTGACTGCACTGACTCCCGCCGTCTGGCTGGTGACACTGATTTCCACCGTCCCGTCCGGCTCTGTGATGACCGTCGGGGCAGTCGTTGCGCCGTTGTCCGCCAACACGCTGACCGTCTGCCCGGCAAGCGTATTACCGTTAGCATCGGTAACCTTCACTTGCAGCGTGTTCGCCATTGCGCCGTCAGCCACTGAGTTATCCCGGGTGACCACCAGATCAGCGATCTTCGCCGTCCTGACATCGGCGATAAACATCACGTTCTGGCTCGCGGTGCTGTTGTTGATGGTTGCAGTGACCGCACTGATTCCGGCGGTCTGGCTGGAGACACTGATTTCCACCGTGCCGTCCGGCCCTGTGATGACAGTCGAAGCGACCATTGCACTGTTGTCTGCCGTCACGCTGACCGTCTGCCCGGCAAGCGCATTACCGAATGCATCGGTGACCCTCACCTGCAGCGTGTTCGCCGTCGAACCGTCCGCCTCTGAACCATCCTTAATGACCACCAGATCAGCGATCTGCGCCGTCCTGACATCGGCAATAAACTTCACGCTCTGGCTCAGGCTGCTGTTGTTGATGCTGGCGGTGACCGCACTGACTCCCGCCGTCTGACTGGTGACAGAGATCTCCACCGTGCCGTCCGGCTCTGTAGTGACCGTCAGAGACACCGTTGCGCTGTTGTCTGCCATCACGCTGACCGTCTGCCCGGCAAGCGTATTCCCGAATGCATCGGTGACCCTCACCCGCAGCGTGTTCGCCATTGCACCGTCTGCCACTGAGTTATCCCGGGTGACTACCAGATCAGCGATCTTCGCCGTCCTGACATCGGCGATAAATGTCACGTTCCGGCTCTGGCTGCTGTTGTTAATGCTGGCGGTGACCGCACTGATTCCGGCGGTCTGGCTGGTGACTGAGATCTCCACCGTGCCGTCCGGCTCTGTAGTGACCGTCAGAGACACCGTTGCGCTGTTGTCTGCCATCACGCTGACCGTCTGCCCGGCAAGCGTATTCCCGAATGCATCGGTGACCCTCACCCGCAGCGTGTTCGCCATTGCACCGTCTGCCACTGAGTTATCCCGGGTGACTACCAGATCAGCGATCTTCGCCGTCCTGACATCGGCGATAAATGTCACGTTCCGGCTCTGGCTGCTGTTGTTAATGCTGGCGGTGACCGCACTGATTCCGGCGGTCTGGCTGGTGACTGAGATCTCCACCGTGCCGTCCGGCTGCGTGGTGACCGTCGGAGCAGTCGTGGCACCGTTGCCTGCCAACACGCTGACCGTCTGCCCGGCAAGCGCATTACCGAACGCATCGGTGACCCTCACCCGCAACGTATTCGCCGTCGCACCGTCTGCCACGGCGTTATCCTGCGTCACCTCCAGACTCGCGATCTGCGCCGTGCTGACATCGGCGATAAACGTCACGTTCCGGCTCTGGCTGCTGCTGTTAATGCTGGCAGTGACTGTACTGGTACCCGCCGTCTGGCTGGTGACACTGATCTCCACCGTACCGTCCGGCTGAGTGGTGACCGTCGGGGCAACCGTTGCGCCGTTATCCGCCAACACGCTGACCGTCTGGCCGGCAAGCGCATTACCGAACGCATCGGTGACCCTCACCCGCAACGTATTCGCCGTCGAACCGTCTGCCTCTGAACCATCCTTAATAACCACCAGCTCCGCGATCTGCGCCGTCCTGACATCGGCGATAAACGTCACGTTCCGGCTCTGGCTGCTGTTGTTGATGCTGACGGTGACTGCGCTAACTCCCGCCGTCTGACTGGTAACACTGATTTCCGCCGTGCCGTCCGGCTTTGTGGTTTCCGTCAAAGCGACCGTTGCACCGTTGTCTGCCAACACGCTGACCGTCTGCCCGGCAAGCGCATTACCGAACGCATCCGTCACCCTCGCCCGCAGCGTGTTCGCCGTCGAACCGTCCGCCTCTGAACCATCCTTAATGACCTCCAGATCAGCGATCTTCGCCGTCCTGACATCGGCGATAAATGTCACGTTCCGGCTCTGGCTGCTGTTGTTGATGCTGGCGGTGACCACACTGGTTCCGGCGGTCTGGCTGGTGACTGAGATCTCCACCGTGCCGTCCGGTTGCGTGGTGACCGTCGAAGCAGTCGTGGCACCGTTGCCTGCCAACACGCTGACCGTCTGTCCGGCAAGCGCATTACCGAACGCGTCGGTAACCTTTACCTGCAGCATGTTCGCCATTGCGCCGTCTGCCACTGCGCCGTCCTTAATGACCACCAGATCAGCGATCTGCGCCGTCCTGACATCCGCGACAAACATCACGTTCCGGCTCAGGCTGCTGTTGTTGATGGTTACAGTGACTGTACTGATCCCCGCCGTCTGGCTGGTGGCAGAGATCTCCACCGTGCCGTCCGGCCCTGTGATGACAGTCGGAGTGACCGTTGCGCCGTTACCTGCCATCACGCTGACCGTCTGTCCATTCAGCGCATTCCCGAACGCATCGGTGACCTTCACCTGCAGCGTATTCGCCGTCGCGCCGTCTGCCACTGAGCCGTCCTTAATAACCACCAGGTCCGCTATCTTCGCCGTCCTGACATCGGCGACAAACGTCACGTTCTGGCTCAGGCTGCTGTTGTTGATGCTGGCAGTGACTGTACTGGTTCCGGCGGTCTGACTGGTGACACTGATTTCCACCGTGCCGTCCGGCTGAGTGGTGACCGTCGGGGCAACCGTTGCGCCGTTATCCGCCAACACGCTGACCGTCTGCCCGCCCAACGTATTACCGAATGCATCGGTCACCCTCGCCCGCAGCGTGTTCGCCGTCGAACCGTCCGCCTCTGAACCATCCTTAATGACCACCAGATCCGCGATCTTCGCCGTCCTGACATCGGCGACAAACGTCACGTTCCGGCTCTGGCTGCTGCTGTTGATGCTGGCAGTGACAGTACTGACTCCCGCCGTCTGGCTGGTGACACTGATCTCCACCGTCCCGTCCGGCTCGGTGATAACCGTCGGAGTGACCGTTGCACTGTTGTCTGCCGTCACGCTGACCGTCTGTCCGCCAAGCGTATTACCGAATGCATCCGTGACCCTCACCCGCAGCGTGTTCTCCGTCGAACCGTCCGCCTCTGAACCATCCTTAATGACCACCAGGTCCGCGATCTGCGCCGTCCTGACATCGGCGATAAATGTCACATCCCGGCTCTGACTGCTGCTGTTGATGGTTGCGGTGACTGTACTGATCCCCGCCGTCTGACTGGTGACACTGATCTCCACCGTGCCGTCCGGCTGCGTGGTGACCGTCGGAGCAGTCGTGGCACCGTTGCCTGCCATCACGCTGACCGTCTGTCCGGCAAGCGCATTACCGAACGCATCGGTCACCCTCGCCCGCAGCGTGTTCGCCATTGCGCCGTCAGCCACGGCGTTATCCTGCGTCACCTCCAGACTCGCGATCTGCGCCGTCCTGACATCGGCGATAAACGTCACATCCCGGCTCTGGCTGCTGTTGTTGATGCTGGCGGTGACTGTACTGGTTCCTGCCGTCTGGCTGGTGACAGAGATCTCCACCGTGCCGTCCGGCTCTGTAATCACCGTCGGGGCAACCGTTGCGCCGTTGCCTGCCATCACGCTGACCGTCTGTCCGGCAAGTGCATTCCCGAACGCATCGGTCACCTTCACCTGCAGCGTGTTCGCCGTCGAACCGTCTGCCTCTGAACCATCCTTAATGACCACCAGATCAGCGATCTTCGCCGTGCTGACATCGGCGACAAACGTCACGTTCTGGCTCAGGCTGCTGTTGTTGATGCTGGCAGTGACTGTACTGGTTCCGGCGGTCTGACTGGTGACACTGATTTCCACCGTGCCGTCCGGCTGCGTAGTGACTGTCGGGGCAACCGTTGCGCCGTTATCCGCCAACACGCTGACCGTCTGCCCGCCCAACGTATTACCGAATGCATCGGTCACCCTCGCCCGCAGCGTGTTCGCCGTCGAACCGTCCGCCTCTGAACCATCCTTAATGACCACCAGATCAGCGATCTTCGCCGTGCTGACATCGGCGATAAATGTCACGTTCTGACTCTGACTACTGCTGTTGATGGTTGCAGTGACTGCACTGACTCCCGCCGTCTGGCTGGTGACACTGATTTCCACCGTGCCGTCCGGCTCGGTGATCACCGTCGGGGCAACCGTTGCGCCGTTGTCCGCCATCACGCTGACCGTCTGTCCATTCAGCGCATTCCCGAACGCATCGGTGACCTTCACCTGCAGCGTATTCGCCGTCGCGCCGTCTGCCACTGAGCCGTCCTTAATAACCACCAGGTCCGCTATCTTCGCCGTCCTGACATCGGCGACAAACGTCACGTTCTGGCTCAGGCTGCTGTTGTTGATGCTGGCAGTGACTGTACTGGTTCCGGCGGTCTGACTGGTGACACTGATTTCCACCGTGCCGTCCGGCTGCGTAGTGACTGTCGGGGCAACCGTTGCGCCGTTATCCGCCAACACGCTGACCGTCTGCCCGCCCAACGTATTACCGAATGCATCGGTCACCCTCGCCCGCAGCGTGTTCGCCATTGCACCGTCTGCCACTGAGTCGTCCTTAATGACCACCAGATCCGCGATCTTCGCCGTCCTGACATCGGCGATAAATGTCACGTTCTGACTCTGAGTACTGCTGTTGATGGTTGCAGTGACTGCACTGACTCCCGCCGTCTGGCTGGTGATACTGATCTCCAACGTCCCGTCCGGCTCTGTGATGACCGTCGGGGCTGTCGTTGCGCCGTTATCCGCCAACACGCTGACCGTCTGCCCATTCAGCGCATTCCCGAACGCATCGGTCACCCTCACCTGCAGCGTATTCGCCGTCGAACCGTCCGCCACCGAGTTATCCCGGGTGACTACCAGATCAGCGATCTTCGCCGTCCTGACATCGGCGACAAACGTCACGTTCCGGCTCTGGCTGCTGTTGTTGATGCTGGCGGTGACCGCACTGGTTCCGGCCGTCTGGCTGGTGACTGAGATCTCCACCGTGCCGTCCGGCTGCGTGGTGACCACCGGAGCAACCGTTGCGCCGTTGCCTGCCGTCACGCTGACCGTCTGCCCGGCAAGTGCATTCCCGAACGCATCGGTGACCTTCACCCGCAGCGTATTCGCCGTCGAACCATCAGCCACTGAGCCGTCCTGCGTCACCACCAGCTCCGCGATCTGCGCCGTGCTAACATCAGCAATAAAGTTCACCGTTTTACTATCGCTGCTTTGATTGATCTTAGCCTCAACAGTGCTGGCATCCGCTACGGTACTGCTCAGATCAACCTCTGCCATGCCATGCGCATCCGTCCTGATATCTGCGCTCTGCCCTGCATTGGCAAATACAGCCGCCCCCTTCGTCACCGTAAAGGTGACGGTCTGCTCCGGCAGCACATTGCCAAACTGATCTTCCACCCGGACATTCACCGTATGTCGATCGCTGCCATTCGCCAGCACATCCGGGTTACCCGTTGTCACTTGCATCGCGACAATTTGTGCGCTGGCGGCATCGCCACTAATACTGTAATCATTTGAAGTCAGAGCGTTCGCCCAGCCGGACATCTGTAGCTGTGCTTTTAAACCGGTGCCAGGGAGTAAGGCGGTATACGTTGCGGTATAAATTCCTTTTTGATCTTCATTCCAGGCGATGCTTTCCGCTTTTGTATTTGGCAGCTGGATAGCCAGGTTGATAGCGTCTCGTTGCCCCCCGACCAGGTTTTCATAGCTATCCTTGAGTGTTACCGTAACTTTTATCGCACCGCCCGCGGTGTAGGTCGTTTTGTCGGTAACGATGGAGGAATAAGCCAGCACAGCTCCGCTTTCGCGGATGGCATACGCATCGGATTGCTGCGCGCTACTCCATGTCGATAGTTTCAGCGTGGCGTAATGGCGATCGCCAGCAATCTTCGCGGTTCGGGTGGTGGTGTAAACGCCGTCAGACTCTTCGCTCCAGTTACCCATTTCATTTTTATCTGTACCGCTCACCTCGACCACACCGCTACCCGCCAGCAGCGAAGCCATCCCTTTCACCAGGTTTTTCTGCTCATCCATAAGGGTAACTGACACTTTTATCTTGCCACCCGCAGTGTATGACACATCGTCCGTCTTGATGGTGGAGGTCAGCTGCGAGATATCGCCAGTAATAAAGCTCACTTCCACAGACTGACTACTGCCATTGATCTCAGCCTTGATAAGACTGTTTACCGCCTGGTCACTGGCAAGGCTAACGCTGGCAATCCCGTCTTTATCTGTCGCCACAATACCGCCATTTGGATCGGCAAAAACCGCCGCACCATTCACGACCGTGAAGGTAACATTTTGTCCCTGCAGCAAATTTTGATGCACATCCCTGACCGTCACAGCGACGGTATTGTGATCGCGTCTGGCAACTGCGTTATTCGCGGTGATCTGCATCGCAGCGATTTTGGCGGTATCTTTATCACCCGCAATACTGAACGCATCCGAATGTTTGGTTTGCCAGCCGGGCATCGTCAGCTGGGCCGTTAATTTGTCGCCAATGAGATGGGCCGTATAGCTTGCTTTGTAAATTCCCTCACTTTCTTCCGTCCAGGCACTAACGGCATCAGCCTTCGTGTTGTCAACTTTAACGGTTTGTTTGAGAAGTTCTTTTCGTCCGGTAACCCCGTTGCCGTTATCATCTCTCAGGGTCACTTTAACGACTATCGGCTTACCCGCGACGTAATTATCCTGGTCTGTCTCAATCGTGGAGTCAGCGCGGGATGCTGTATTCGCCACGATAGCAATCAGTGCTGGCGTCTTAGCGATATCATCGCCGTTAAATTGCGGCATCAGCGATAACGCGCCAGACGTCTTCCCGGCGGTAACTATTTGGGTATAGGTTCCGTTACCGTTGTCTTTCCATTCGCTTAAGGCGAAATCCTGCAAACCTTTCACCTGTGTTTTTAACGTCATACCTGGAATTGGCTTGCCGCTGGAATCTCGCGCGGTATAGGTCAGCGTTGAGGTTGATTTTCCATCAGCAAGCAGGATTTGCAGATCGACAGAAAGCGTTGAATCGGCGAGGCTTAATGTGGGTTTTTCCACGACCACCATACTTTCTTCACGCCGGGAGAAATTTCCTTTCGAATCTTCCGCTGTAACCGCTATCGGGTAAGTGTTGTCGGTTTCAGGCATTGCCGTGAATCGGTAGGGAGGAATAGTGACCTGAATATCCTTGCCGGAAACAGCTACTTTTCCGCCCGCTGATTGCAGGGAGGCGGCTTCAATGTCATAACCTTTCAGCGCATATTTGGTTTGTAAGGAAGAAACCAGCGATTTAACCTCACCCGGCTTGCCTTTCAACGGATCGGTCAGCGTCAGCCGCACCAGCTCTTTCTTGCGATATTCGAGGACAATATTGTTATTACGATCGACCAGGTCATAGCGACTGCCCACAAGGCTACGTCGTGCTGCAACTTCAGCCGGATCGAGCTGTTTTTGCAGTGAATGGCCGGGTTGCAACGTCAACTTCATACCAATTCGGGTGTCGTTTTCTCCCTGTTTGCCCTGCCGTTGCTCGGCACTAAAGGAGATCAGAGGAACAGGGGTATAACTCAAACCTGCGATAATCGCGTGAGGATCATTTTGTCGCTCGTCTTTACCAAACAGCGCCACTTCATCGCCATAATATTGTTCATAGACCAACTTGCCGCCCAGCTGCGGCCAGGCCGGTAACCAGCCTTCGGCGCGAAGATCCCAACCGTTCGCCGGACGTGCTTCATAGTCATTGTCGAGTTCCGGTGCACTACGCCAGTTACTGAGGCGCAGATAACCGTTGCCACTCAGTTTCAGGTAATCGCGCCAGTATTCAACGCCCATCCCGGTTCGGGTGTGATAGCGGGTCAGGTCATGATCGATAAACATATTGACGCCAGACATCCAGCTCGATGTGAAATAACGCCAGCCGATACCGTGGTTGGTTTGAGTGCGATCATCCGTACGGTGAAGTGTGTGCTGGCTGAAGACCAGGTTATCCGGCGTTTCGTACCAGGGATGGAGAAATTCAAATGACGAGCTTTTAAGGCTGAAATCTTCATCCACACCAAGAGATACCCGGGCAGTTCCCCAACGACTGAGCCAGTCCGTTGCCTGCGCAGATGCAGAAGAAGCCACCCAGCCACGCGCCATACTCGCAGCCTGTTCGCTGTCCATATCGCGTGCTAAAAGTGTTCCGCTTTGCTGCGCCACTTCCGCGACCTGCATTTGCGGATCTTTGCCGTCGCGCTCCATCTGCATTGCTTTCAGGTTGCGCGCTTCAGGGCTGTTACTGTTAATGAGGGGCACATCTATTTCATCGCCCTGACGCACATTGTCAAAGCCCCGCGCAAAGGTACGGAACTGATTCAGGCGACGTAATTCATCAACGGTGATACCAAAGCGTGCCGCGACCGTTGGTGGCGATTCCAATGCCCCCAGGGTATATGGAATAGTTTTAACGTTCGGCAGGATTAGGGACGTGGCAGTATCCGAATGCGCATGATTAATATGCGTAGGGGCAGCGGCCATAACAGGGAATATAGTTTGTGTTATCAGGCAAATACCGGCGGTCAGACGACGTAAACGATCCCCCAATCCACATATGGTGTTATCGCCCCGACGATCGCCATTCCCATGCGCTTTCCCTGCCATTTGTCATCCCTGTCGCTATGCGTTCAGATTAAATGACCTTTCTTTAACATGAGGGAAAATGATGATTCATGATTAGCAAATGATGAATACAGGCGGAATAATGGAAATAACAACAAGATAAGAACAATGCCTGATCAATGGTTATCAGGGGAAGAACAGGAGAGCTTCCCGCCAGAGCAGTAACCCCTCCTGTAAATACGTTACTTCATTTTCACCTTTGCGGTGACCAATAACGCCGTCAGCAGCATCAATGTGCCGGACAACATCAACGGCGAAGTCAGACCAATATTATCCAGCGCATAACCGCCGATTGCCGCGCCACAGGTATTAGCAAGCTGAATAACCGCCACCTGAATTGACCCGGCTTTTTCTGCCTGATCGGCCAGTGAGCGGGTGATCCACGTTGACCAGCCGACAGGAACCAATGCAAAAGTTAGCCCCCAGATAATCGCCACGCCGGTAGCAACGATTTTATCGCTTCCCCACAACGTCAGCACCAACGCACTCACAGCCAGTATTAACGGCGCGCCTGCTAAGGCCAGTTTTACCGAACGTTTAAGAATGAACGACGAAAGCGACGTACCAATAAAGCTGGCGATACCAAAACTCAACAGCACCAGCGTTAAGCCATCCACGCCGAATCCCGCCAGGTTCATATACACCGGGCGAATATACGTGAAGAAAGCAAACTGCCCGGCGAAAGACATGAAGATGGCGATCATCCCTGCCATCACACCCGGACGTTGTAATAAGCGGAAAGTATTTTGTTTCTGATGCGAGGGTTCGCCTGGCAGCGAAGGCAATGATTTGATAATCCAGAAAATACACAGCACGCCCATCACCGCCGCCGCATTAAAGACATTGCGCCAACCGATAAGCTCGCCTAAAAAACTGCCCAACGGTGCGGCAATCACCAGCGCAATAGAAACCGCGCCGAAGATCACCGACAGCGCCTTCGGCACCGTACGCGGCGGCACCAGACGCATGGTCAGCGACGCCGACATCGCCCAGAACCCGCCCAGCGCCAACCCCAGACAGGCACGACCGATTAAAAGCAAACTGAATGAGTTGGCAAAGGAAACCAGCAAACAGGAGAGCGTCAGCAAAACGGCAAACAAAATAACAACGTAGCGGCGGTCAGTGGCCTGAATTGTCTGGGTAATAAACAAACTGGCAAACATTGCCACAAAGGCGGTCACGGTCACCGATTGCCCGGCAACCCCTTCCGAAATGCCTAAATCCTGGGCCATTGGCGTCAACAAACTGACAGGCAAAAACTCAACGATAATCAGACAGGCGACGCAAAACGCCACCGAGAAAACGGCTGACCAGTTCGGTCGGGTGATGGCATCCGCGCCGCGGTTTTCGGCAATAAATTCACTCATGGTGTTACCCGTGGCATGTTTCAGGGGAAAAGCCGACCACTTTAACATTGAAATGTGTGACGCATTTAACATTTTTGCAACTTTTACGGTGTTGTGGGAAAAGTTCGAGGCTGCTCGAAGAAATAAAAATCATAGGGCAAGGTGATATGTATTTTCGCGATTGTGTTGGGAACAAGGGATAAAGTATTGCACTTGGTGATATACTTTAATAACAGGACCTCAACGATATGCGCGTGTTTAAAACCAAATGGTTTGCAAGGGAAGCCAGGTCTCATGCAATAACAGATGAAGAGTTGTGCCGGGCCATTTTAGAAACGGAACAAGGTAAAGCTGATGCACTTGGCGGTGGCGTTTTTAAAAAGCGCCTTCACCAAAATCGTGAGCGTGCAATTATTCTGGCGAAAGGGGGAAGCAATTGGTTTTACACGTTTTTATATGCAAAACAGGATATGTCGAACATCAATAGTCAGGAACTGGCTGGGTTTCGTGAAATTGCAAAGCATTATGCCTTCCTGACGAAAGCCCAACTAACAGCAATGATTAACACTAAAGAACTGACAGAGATCTGCTATGACTGCAAAAACTAAATTTAAAAGTCCTGCATTTGAGGCTATTCACAGCGCAGCGGCTGGATTGTCCAGCGTCAATGCTATTTCTGCTGAAACGATGCGTACTTTTGACAAAGCCTGCCTGACCAGCGTGCAAGACTTACAACCTGTTGAGATAAAAGCACTGCGGGAAAAATTAAAAGTGAGTCAGCCCGTCTTCGCTCACTATCTCAATACCAGCGTTTCAACTGTACAAAAATGGGAAAGTGGCGCTAAACGCCCCAATGGCATTTCATTAAAACTGCTCAGCATTGTGCAAAAACACGGGTTGGAGGTGCTGCTGTAAATAGAACGTAGATAATGCGTTCACCTACTGTCAGTTCCGATACCGGATGCGGCGTGAACGCCTTATCCACCCTACAGGTCAGGCGCGGTCTGTAGGCTGATAAGACGAAGCGGTTTTAATGCAGCCAGTGAACGCCCTCGGCAGGCTGAAAGAACGCGTTATAGCGCATCTGAAAAGCATTAATATCCTGCATTTCAGGTTCGGTTTCGCGCAGAAAACCCAGCGCCAGCCTGACCTGAGCATCGGTAATGGGAGCGGCAAGGCGGGCTTTTTGTAAAATCCGATGCCATTGCAGCAGGTTCTGTTCGCTACCATCGACAATGACAATTTGCCAGATGAGCAACACCTGCGCGGCGTTTTGCAGGTGCGACTCATCCGGGCGATGCAAATAACGTAAAAATTCGTCACCGGCTGACTTTCCCATTTGATCGACCATCGACTCCACGGGTACGACATCGATATTCAGCCGATCGCTGAGACGGCGAATCGCTTTTCTGGCCCCGGATGTCAGCACCCGAAAACCAACCACAAACACCACCGCCAGCGTGGCGAGCATTATCCAGATCATGAGTTCTCCTGCGTAATCAGAACTCATGATATCTGGAAACCCTCGCCAGTTACTAATCCACCAGAATAATCTTCAGTGCAAACAGAGCTGCGACCACCACCACACACAGGTTCAGATCGCGCCAGCGCCCGGTGCATACTTTCATGATGCAGTACGACATAAAGCCAAGTGCAATCCCTTCGGTGATCGAGAAAGTAAAGGGCATCATCACCGTGGTAATAAATGCGGGCACCGATTCGGTAAAATCATCCCAGTTAACGCGCGCCAGGCTCGAAGTCATCAGCACGCCAACAAAGATTAACGCTCCGGCGGTTGCGTAAGGAGGAACCATCGCCACCAGCGGTGAGAAGAACATAACCAACAGGAACATAACGCCGACCACAACCGCAGTCAGCCCCGTGCGACCACCGACTGCCACACCAGAAGTACTTTCAATATAGGCGGTAACAGACGAGGTGCCGATAAACGCGCCCGCCACCGAACTGACGCTATCAACATATAGCGCCTTATTCATATTGGGGAATTTACCGTTACTATCTATTAAGCCAGCTTTATCAGTTACACCAATTAATGTTCCTGATGAATCAAATAGGTTGATCAGCATAAAGGAGAAAATGATACCGGCGAGTTCAAGTGTTAACGCGCCGCTCAAATCTACTTCACCAATGACGCCGCTAATATCAGGCGGAATGGAATAGATGCCGCTAAAATGAACATCACCGAAAAATAATCCACAGCAAGACGTCACCACAATAGAAACCAGCACCGCGGCATGAAAATGACGTGATGACAACACGGTTATAATAAAAAACCCTAAAATACCTAACAACACGCCGTGAGAACTTAAATCGCCAATCATCACCAGGGTGTCTTTATTGGCGACAATAACGCCAGTATTTTTTAATCCCATTAAGGCGATAAATAATCCGATTCCGCTGGTGATACCAATACGTAAACTTAATGGAATGTTGGAGATCATCCAGTAACGGATACGAAATAGCGTGAGCAAAAATAGCCCAATTGCGCCCCAGAATATCGCGCCCATCCCGGTCTGCCAGGAGATACCCATCGCCCCCACGACCACGAACGCAAAGAAGGCGTTCAGCCCCATTGCCGGAGCCAGCGCCACGGGTAAGTTAGCAAATATCCCCATCGCAATACTGCCGATACCGGCAATCAAACAGGTGGTAACAAACACCACTTTCGGGTCCATTTGTGCCGCGCCGAGGATTTGCGGGTTCACAAAAACGATGTACACCATGGTTAAAAAAGTGGTCATCCCCGCAATCAATTCTGTGCGGACGGTGGTCCCATGCTGAGGTAGTTTAAATAATCGCGAAAGCGTCCCTGATTCATTACTCACGTAATCGGTATTGTCATTATTCATTTTTTTGTCCATTGGAGGAGATTTAATCCCTTGCTTTTGTAAAACAAATGACAACAACGGTTCAGTGATAATTATCACATTTCAATTGCACATTAATGGATATTCTTTAATAATCTCGCGACGTTTCTTTATGATAAATAATAATCAAATTGATAAAATCAAAATGAGAAAAATATGAATAATTCTATTAACCATAAATTTCATCACATTAGCCGGGCTGAATACCAGGAATTGTTAGCCGTTTCCCGTGGCGACGCTGTTGCCGATTATATTATTGATAATGTCTCTATTCTCGACCTGATCAATGGCGGAGAAATTTCCGGCCCAATTGTGATTAAAGGGCGTTACATTGCCGGTGTTGGCGCAGAATACACTGATGCTCCGGCTTTGCAGCGGATTGATGCCCACGGCGCAACGGCGGTGCCAGGGTTTATTGATGCTCACCTGCATATTGAATCCAGCATGATGACGCCGGTCACCTTTGAAACCGCCACCCTGCCGCGCGGCCTGACAACTGTTATTTGCGATCCTCATGAAATCGTCAACGTGATGGGCGAAGCCGGTTTCGCCTGGTTTGCCCGCTGTGCCGAACAGGCAAGGCAAAACCAGTACTTGCAGGTCAGCTCTTGCGTACCCGCCCTGGAAGGCTGCGATGTTAACGGTGCCAGTTTTACCCTTGAACAGATGCTCGCCTGGCGGGACCATCCGCAGGTTACCGGCCTTGCAGAAATGATGGACTACCCTGGCGTAATTAGCGGGCAGAATGCGCTGCTCGATAAACTGGATGCATTTCGCCACCTGACACTGGACGGTCACTGCCCGGGTTTGGGTGGTAAAGCACTTAACGCCTATATTGCTGCGGGTATTGAAAACTGCCACGAAAGTTATCAGCTGGAAGAAGGACGCCGGAAATTACAACTCGGCATGTCGTTGATGATCCGCGAAGGGTCCGCTGCCCGCAATCTCAACGCACTGGCACCGTTGATCAACGAATTTAACAGCCCGCAATGCATGCTCTGTACCGATGACCGTAACCCGTGGGAGATCGCCCATGAAGGGCATATCGATGCCCTAATTCGCCGCCTGATCGAACAACACAATGTGCCGCTGCATGTGGCATATCGCGTCGCCAGCTGGTCGACGGCGCGCCACTTTGGTCTGAATCACCTGGGCTTACTGGCACCCGGCAAGCAGGCCGATATCGTCCTGTTGAGCGATGCGCGTAAGGTCACGGTGCAGCAGGTACTGGTGAAAGGCGAGCCGATTGATGCGCAAACCTTACAGGCGGAAGAGTCGGCGAGACTGGCACAATCTGCTCCTCCGTATGGCAATACCATTGCCCGCCAGCCAGTTTCCGCCAGCGACTTTGCCCTGCAATTCACGCCCGGAAAACGCTATCGGGTCATTGACGTCATCCATAACGAATTGATTACGCACTCCCGCTCCAGCGTCTACAGCGAAAATGGTTTTGATCGCGATGATGTGTGCTTTATTGCCGTACTTGAGCGTTACGGGCAACGTCTGGCTCCGGCTTGTGGTTTGCTCGGCGGCTTTGGTCTGAATGAAGGCGCGCTGGCTGCGACGGTCAGCCATGACAGCCATAATATTGTGGTGATCGGTCGCAGTGCCGAAGAGATGGCGCTGGCGGTCAATCAGGTGATTCAGGATGGCGGCGGGTTGTGCGTGGTACGTAACGGCCAGGTCCAAAGCCATCTGCCGTTACCCATTGCCGGGCTGATGAGCACCGACACGGCGCAGTCGCTGGCGGAGCAAATTGACGCCTTGAAAGCCGCCGCCCGTGAATGCGGTCCGTTACCCGATGAGCCGTTTATTCAGATGGCGTTTCTTTCCCTGCCAGTGATCCCCGCGCTGAAACTAACCAGCCAGGGGCTGTTTGATGGCGAGATGTTTGCCTTCACCACGCTGGAAGTCACTGAATAATAAAAAAAAGCCCGGCGTCATGCCGGGCAAAAGTCACCAGTTACGTTTATGCCACTGTCAACTGCTGAATTTTTTTCTCGCGGCGGATTTTGCGTTCTTCCATCACCGCCACTATCGCCATCAGGCAGATACAACCAATCGCGGCGATATCCAGCGCAGCGAAGGTGCCTGCCCAGCCGGTAAGGCCGAATACCGGCGTTCCATCGGCAATCATTCCCAGACCTAACTTGGCAAAGCTGTCACCAATCAGGTAAGCGAAGGTGCCTTTAATACCATCGGCAGCGCCAATCGCTTTTTTAGGTACAAAGCCAACAGCAGCCACACCAATCAACAATTGCGGGCCAAAGACCAGGAAACCCAACGCAAAGAGAGAAGCCAGATAGATATATTCGTTGCTGGCATGTTGGTACACACCGAGCGTGGCGATAATCAGCGCCAGCGCGATGCAGGCCACCAGGCCACGGCGACCGTTCGCCAGGTCAGAGAGCCAGCCCCACAGCAGCGTACCGACCAGCGCACCAGCTTCAAACAGCGTAAAGCCCTGAATCGCCACCGCTTTAGAGAGTTTCAGTTCCTGGAACGCATACACGGTTGACCACTGGTCGATACCAATACGCACCACATAGAGGAAAATGTTGGCGAAGCACAGTAGCCAGATCACTTTGTTTTTCAGCACATACTCAACAAAGATCTGCCACTTGGTCATATCGGTAGATTCTGTCTCTTTGTCCTCTTCGCTGATCTCCTCGCCGAACAGCTCTTCAGCTTTGCCGAGGCCATAAGATTCCGGGGAGTCGCTGCCGTAACGCAGGCCGATAAAACCGACAATCAGCGCGATAATCGACGGGAAAATAAACATGCCGATGACATGACCATCGAACAGGTAATTTGCGCCGAACAGTGCCACACCCGCTGCGCCTGCACCGCCAAGGTTGTGAGAAATGTTCCAGAAACCGAGGAATGTCCCGCGTTTACGACGCGGCGTCCATTTCGTGATGGTGGAGTAACTGCACGAACCGCCGGTACTCTGGAAAAAGCCGCTTAAGGCGTAGAAGGCAATCATCAGGAACAGGCTAACCGAGCCGCTGCCCATACTGGCGCTGAAGCCCAGCATACAAATGGCAGACAGGATCAGCATGAACGGCAGGAATTGTTTGGTGTTTTTGCCGTCGGCGTAGTAGGAAACCAGCGTTTTACCCACGCCATAAGTGATGGAGAAACCCAGGCCGATCATCCCCAGCTGCGTCATGCTCAACCCGTAGGTCGAAATCATATCGTTCTGCGCGATGTTAAAGTTCTTGCGAATCAGGTACATCGTCAGGTAGCCGATAAAGACCACCAGGTAGGATTGCATGAACGGTTTGAACCACATTTTGCGCCGCACTTCGAGCGGAAGGTCCAGGGTCGGCTTGCGAACCTGGTTTAAGAAAGCCAGCATGGGTTACTCCTGATTTCCCTTCATACTTCAAGCCGCAGGTGACTTAGCTGCACGCATTCCTCCCGGTCACATAGTTCACTATGCTCCCGGGACTCACGCGTTTGCTGCGTTCCTGCAACTTGAATTATTTTGGGAAAGAATTAATGAATGATGGCATTGTAAAAATCAGCAGCAAATCAGGCCTGAGATAGCGTCCAGGCAAAACCTGGAAAATTTCTTAGTTTTGCCGGATATGAAGTGAAAAGGTGAGATGCATCACGCTTCGCGCGGTGTCTGGGCGTTCAAAAAGGGCAGTAACAGCAGTGCGGAAATCCCGGCGGCAATGGCGATAACCACAAAAAATCCGCTCCAGTGCCAGGTATCGAGCACTTTCGCCAGTGGCCAACCAGCAAGCGACGCCCCCAGATAAGCAAACAAGCCGACAAACCCCGTCGCCGCCCCTGCCGCCTCTTTGTGGGAACACTCTGCCGCCGCCATGCCGATTAACATCTGCGGGCCAAAGACAAAAAAACCAATGGTGAAGAAGCAGGTTGCCTGCATCACATAGCTGGCAAATGGCATCAGCCACAGCGAGCCGACTGAAAGCAAAATTCCGGCGGCGAAAATCAAATTCATCGGCCCACGGTTGCCGTTAAACAATTTATCCGAGCCCCAACCGGCTACCAGCGCACCGATAAATCCGCCCAGTTCAAACATCGTCACTGCCGTATTCGCCGTGACCAGATCGACGCCCAGCGTCTCGGACATATACAAATTGCCCCAGTCGTTGATTGCCGCCCGGACCACATAGACCAGCACATAGCAAAACGAAAGCAGCCAGATATACGGATTCAGCAACACATACTTGGTGAGGATCTCTTTACGCGTCAACCCTGCCCCTTCTTGTTGTTGAGCAATCTCCAGCGCGTCGTGCCGCCATTCACCAACCGCAGGTAAACCTAACGCCTGCGGGCGATCGCGCAGCCGCCAGCAGAGAAAAATCCCCACGACGATCGCCATACAACCAGCAATCATCATCCCGGCACGCCAGCCGTAATGCAGCGCAGCTGCTGCCATCACAATGGGAATGAGCGCACCGCCAACGTTATGCGCCGTGTTCCATAATGCCCACCAACCACCGCGCTCGGTACGAGAATACCAGGCCGTTAACAGACGCGCACACACCGGTGAACCCCAGCCCTGGAAAAAGGCGTTCAGCACCCAGAGTACGGCAAACGCCCATAGCGACGTCGAGAAGCCAAACAGAATGTTGATGATGCCTGTGGCGATAAGCCCTATCCCCATAAAATAACGGGCATTTGAGCGATCGCTGACAATGCCGGAGACAAACTTCGACACGCCGTAGGTAATGTAAAACAGGGTCGCTAACAGGCCGATATCGCTACGGCTGAGCACGCCATTAGCAAGGATTTCTGGTACGGCGGCGTTAAAACTTTTCCGCGTGAAGTAAAACAGCGCGTAACCCAGCCAGATGGTCAGCAGAATATGCCGACGCCAGTAGCGATAACGGGCATCAATTTCATGTTTATCAGTCATTAATGGCGCATCGGCAGGCGCTTTCAGAAACGGCAACATCATCAAACCTTAGACATAGCGTTGAGGTAGAGAAACGCTGACACGCGTGCCGTGCAGACAGGAAATGGTCAAGGTGCCGCCCAGCGCCGTTACGCGCTCGCGCATTCCGGTGAGGCCAAAACCTTGTTGCCCGGAACCCGGCGGTAAACCGCTGCCATCGTCTTCAATCACCAGCATCAACCGTTCATCCTGCTGCCAGCCTTGCAGGGTGACCGCGCTGGCATCAGCATGTTTCACAATGTTATTCAGCCCTTCCTGGCAGACGCGAAATAGCGTCACGCGCTGGTTTTCGCTTAATGCTGATTCATCGATACGCCATTCGAGATGGCTGACAATGCCGCGCCCTTCCAGCTCCATTTCCCGCATCAGTGAGCGGATGGCCTGCTCCAGGGAGAGATCATCCAACTGGCGCGGACGTAACCGTCCTAATAAACGGCGCACCGCGTCGTACACGCCCAGCGACAGTTGTTCGATGAGCTGCCCGCTCTGCTTCACGCTGGCGTTATCTGCCGCCAGCCGCTGAACAATGCCCGCTTGAGTACGAATGGCTGTGATGGTCTGGCCGATATCATCATGCAGCTCACGCGCCACATCACGGCGCACGCTCTCTTCGGTTTCCAGCAACCGTTCAGCCAGATGCTGATTGCGCGCCAGTTCTTTTTGCAGCGACTGGTTAAGTTCACGCAACCGCTGGATGCCAGCACCAAGCAACAACCCTGTCAGGCTTTGCACCAGCAGCGAGAGCAATAAATCCACCGAATGATCGCGCCAGGTTTGACTGGCGATCAGCGCGATGGCGTTCATCAACGTCGCAATCAGCGCCCCTTGCCAGCCATAGTGCCAGGCCAGCGCGATAATCGGCAGCGCCAGACAGAATGGCGTAAAGCGCGACAGTTCGTCCGGCAAGCCCAACTGGAGCCAGAGACTGATAACAAACAGCAGCAAGTACCAGACCAGATGACGCCCGCGCCAGTTGATCGGCTGAGAAACCAGTGACGGCCCGAGCGGCAGCCAGATGTTATTGGCGAGATAGTGCCAGAACACCAGACATATCGGGGCCAGCGTCAGGCCGCCAGTTAAAGTTAACAGCAGCGCATTCCACGACTCTTTGCCGTGCCAAAGCCAGGGCAGCGACTGCAACAACGCCGCCGCCGTTAACGCCGCACCCTGTAACAGCAAGGTGCGCCAGTCACGTTGATGGCGATAGCGCGAGATCAGCGCCACGGGCAGTAACGTCAGTAAACTACCGATCATCAATAAGGAGAAATGGGTTAAACCGACCGCCTGCGTTAGCCAGTAAATCAGCAGCCACTCCGCTCCCAGCAGCACCGGCCAGTATCCGCGCGGGCATTGCAGCATTAGCCCTAGCCGCAGACCAAACGGAAATAACAGCACCGCCATATCAGGGCGCTCAACCAGGTGCAGGCTGATACTCCACAGGCAAAACCATGCGGCAGAGAAGATAAAAAAGCAGGCAATAACGGTAATTAAGCGGGAGAACAACGTCTTCATCACCAGCCATCAAACATACGGCGCGCCAGTTCAACGTCGTTACTGACGCCCAGTTTTTCCATCAGATTGGCGCGATGGACGTGTACCGTTTTCGGTGACAGGCCCAGTTCGGCAGCAATCTCTTTCACCGCCATTCCTTGCGCCAGTTTTTCCGCCACCTGGCGTTCACGTTTGGTTAGCGGGTCCTGGCGACCGGATGCCAGTTTAATGGCAATATCCGGCGTCAGATAACAGCCGCCTGTGGCAACCGTATGCACCGCAGCAATCAGTTCGTCAGGGCTACAACGCTTGGAGAGAAAGCCGCGCGCCCCCGCGTTAAGCGCCTGCTCAACCAGCGCCGGACTGTCATGAACGGAGAGCATAATTGTCGCCATACCTTTCGGCAGCTGGCTTAGCAGCTCCAGACCGGAGATATCGGGCATGGAGATATCGCAAATACACACCTGCACACCGCGCCCCGGCAGCCCCGCCAGCGCCTCGCGCCCCGAACCAAACTCGGCAACTACTTGCAAATCAGGTTCCAGCCCCAGCAACTGCGCAAAGCCGGAGCGGACGATAAGGTGATCGTCTATAAGGGCAACGGTGATCATGATTGGGTCCTGGCGGATAAAAAACGCGCATACCTTAACGATAAGCGCGATGTTGTTCAAGTTGGATATGGGGTATGTATTGGCTTAATGATGTTGGTCTTATCGTCAAAACGCTTACCTGAAAGGTAAGCGTTTGGTACGTGTTATTGAGAAAAAGTGAATTATTTGTAGGTTGCAATCGTAATATTGCCTGAGAAATTTCTCCTTAGATTGCGGATATCATTATCCCTTGCCCAATAATCATCTTTGTGTCTATAACTCTCATCGGAATGTACATAGGGAGAATCATCTTCAGCGTCGTTATGGATAATATTTTCGCCTTTAGTGGTATAGATATAATTAGCAACATCAAAGGTGTCATTCGCGTTATTTACGACTGCGCCTAAGACGCAAAGGGTTTGTGTGAATCCGTATTCTGAGAAATCGACATGCTGATGGTAATTTCTACCATTCAAAGCAACAAAACTCGGACAAACATCTATTGTATCGCCAACAGACGTAGCGGCGCGACGCACATCAAGTGCAGCGTTATCGTTAGCAACATGAAATGCTTGTGAACAGGCATAAAACAAATTTCCAATCCCGGTACGACTGGATAAACAAGAAATAATTTTTGCTATTTTTTCTGGCTTTATACCATCCTGTACTAAAGAATCTCTCACCAGATCACATTCACCAGGTGTGAAAACAACTTTCTTGAATATTTCCTCATAAACATCATAAGAAAGATATTCAGAGAGAGTGAAAGATTCGGTGGGATGTGTTAAATCTGTAATTTTTTTGCTAAGTAATTCACTTATAGTGCTGTTTATTTTTTCACCGCAACATAAAACAAATGAACTTCCCTCCAGAACTTGCCTTTCTGCATCTACAAGGAGTGAGCTAAATTCATCCTCATGAAGCTTAAGTTTTTTTATACCTGATTGATGTAAATATTTTTCTGGAATTAAATCTTTTTGTTCCCTTATAAGCTCTATCATTCGGCGTTCGGTTTGCGTATCAAAAGAGTATTTCATGTTATAGTTATTTTTAGCAACTTCCAGCTTAAGAGCATTTGCAGCAACTGTTAATTCTGAGATTTGATCTTTTTCAAATTGATCGTGATCTGATAATAACCTTATAAACTCTTTTACATTTCGACCACTAAAATCCATATCCCTACACATTTTATCATAACACTTTGTTTCGCCATTGAACTCACGATACAGATCAGTGACTTTAAATTTATTACTTCCGGTCTGCTCAATTTTTATATAGCTATTCATGCCTGTAACGGCAATCCATGTCTTATAATTCGCATTCTCCGATTCAGGCGTAACATGAAAATAAGGAATCAATTTATCACTAATATCATGCCGATAGATATGAAATGAATCTAAAAGATATAATAAAAAACTTCGAAAAATGTCACGAAAAGTGTCATCTTTAAACCTTGCCCTATAATTATCGAGCAGGCCGCTTTGTTCTATCATATTAAATTTATAAATATTATCCTCGAGACTTTTGTCGATACTCTCCCTTAGACTCTGATTTTGAAACTGGCTATTATCATTCTCTGTTTCCGTTGGATATGAATAACTCGTCACACTAACCATAGTAACCTCGCAATATGACACTTTGCATATTTTGACATTGTTAGAAATATCAATGGATAGCATGATAAATATTTCAATGCTAACCGCTATATTTCATTTATTTCAATAATAAGACTATAGTGCCGTTAATTATTATCGATTTCCCCAATGCAATTGCATCACTAACACCACTTATTCACTATCAAAAATCGCTCATTTTTTCAAAAAGACTGTTTACACACAGACGGTTAACAATACGCGCTCATCTTAATGATAAACGCGCTTTATCAAGAAAAAATCATAAATCAGCAGTTGTTGCGGCAGCGGAAAATGTAAAAGCGACTTTATCTATTTTGGAGTTTTCTTTGTCGACCATACCGGTAGTGAAATAACGAGCACACTGAAGTTTAACTTCATTTTCAATTTTATTAACCGCCATCACATACATCTTCTGACTAAACCCATTTATAGTAAAATCCATTTCATTAAGATACTTTCCAGACCCAAAAAAGGCATTTCCTGATTTTTTTAAATGCGTTGTTAATGAAGTGGCACCATCCAAACTCTTTGAGAGTAACTCGCGAACATCTTGAGATGTGTGTTGTAAGCGACTCTGATAGCCTTGTGCGGAAGAATAATAAAAACATGTAATCCCCTGACGACTGGCTAAGCAAGCGATTATTTCACCAATCTTCTCATCCGTAATATTACCATTTGATTGCTGTAATAATTTCCTTACCTGAGCACAATCATCATCATTAAAACAAACCTGTGCAACCATTTGTTCAAGTGTGTTTTGAATAAACTTAGGATCTTGTTCAATCATTTCAATTTTGCTTGCAAATATTTTAAGAATATCTTTACTTAACTCAACCCCACAGCAAGTTATTTTTGCAGCACCACTTGGTTTAGTTTGTTCTTTTATACATCTATGAGCATCCATAGTCATAGAGTGTAAATAACCATCATCAATATCAATTTTTTCCTGAACAGGTAAATGCCCCTCATCTTTTTGAATTCGCAGGTTTAATAAATCATATGTATTACTCAAAATTTCTGCAGGCATTTCGTAATTACAATCCGCATTCATCAGAACAATACTATTAACTAATTTTTTCCTCAAAACCATGTCAGCAGAATGTGTTTCTAACGCAGCAGTTTTTTCAGACAGCGACTTGATAATAGTCGCCACAGCCACTCCAGAATATGATGTTTCTTTTACTGTTTTTTTTGTATTTTTTTCACCGGCGTCATACTGTATAACTTTAAAGGCTTTATCACCTGTTTGTTTGATTTCGGTATATTCGTTCTCTCCAGTTGCCGCCATCCAGGTACGATTGCCATTATTTTCCGTGCCTGGCATAGGGTGGAAATAGTCAAGAATATCGGTGTTAACACTCCGAGAACCGGACATGATATTTAGTATTAAGTGCTTTATTTCCTGCAACATCCATTTTGCAAAATTACTGCCAGGCGAATATTTTTTCTCGTTATTTTTAATATCAAGCTCAGCAGCGATATTTATATTTTTATCCAAAAAGGTGGAAGGGCAGAGATTTGCCATCATTATTCCGCTGTTTATAGGACTTGCCATAATATACCTCACGATGAACCATTAATTAATAGAATGCTGGTCATGACCACTGGTATAGACAGCAATCAGAATTTAACACCATCGCTGGAAATTTTAGCCCTAACTGTCCCCCCCAGGTTACCGGTGCAGCGACTTAAATTAACGTCCTGGGCTAATAAATTGTGCCTGAGATGGTCTCTGGCACAATTTCACCCTATATATCTGAACGGATCTATCAAAAATCGCTCATCAGTAAACCCCCCGAGCGGTTTAATGTCGCTCCTTACTGAAAAAACACCGCAATCTTGTTAAACATTGTCGGATCGGACTGATTACGCTGCACTTTCACCACATCTTCCAGCTTATCGATTTGGCTTATCATCTGCTCCAGACGCTGGTCGTCATTGACCAGTAGCCAGATATGGCTTTTGTCGCTGTCCTGAATCGGCAGACAAAGAATGCCTTCAACGTTAAAAGCGCGGCGGGCAAAAAGGCCACAAACGTGGGTCATTACGCCCGGATGGTTGCGAACGGTGAGTTCCAGAATCACGTTGTCATGAGTTGTGTTTTGCATGGCTTATTCCCCCACCATTTCTGTATTCGCCGCACCTGGCGGCACCATCGGGTACACTTTTTCTTCGGCATCAATGCGCACATGGATCAGTGCCGGACCAGGGCGATTGATGATTTCCTGCAATGCAGCCTGCGGATCGACTTCGTTATTCAAATCACAGGTTTCGAGGCCGAATCCGGCGGCAATCTGCATAAAGTTGATTTTTCCCGGATAGGTAGCGGCAAAAACGCCCTGCTTGTAGAACAGACTCTGTTGCTGATGCACCAGCCCCAGCGCTTCGTTGTTCATCAGGATGATTTTGACATCCAGCTGATTTTCACTGGCGGTCGCCATCTCCTGAATATTCATCATCAGGCTGCCGTCGCCGGAGAAGCACAACACTTTGCGATCCGGGTTCGCCAGCGCCGCGCCAATCGCCGCAGGCAGACCAAAGCCCATCGTGCCCAGCCCGCCGGAGGTCAGCCACTGGCGTGGGCGATTGAGCGGATAAGCCTGCGCCGTCCACATCTGATGCTGACCCACATCGGTGGTGATAATCGCATTGTCATCGACACAGGCGGCAACGGCGTTGATCAGGCCGTAATGGCTTAATGGATCGCACGCTTTCGGGATTGGACACGGGAATTCGCGCTGCAAATCCGCTACCAACTGGTGCCACTCTGCACGCGGTTGCGCTTCCACCAGCGGGATCAACTGCGTCAGCACGTCATCAACATCCGCCTGAATCGCTACGTGCGGCTGCTTGATTTTACCCAGCTCTGCGCGGTCGATATCGACATGAATAATTTTGGCATTCGGGCAGAACTGCTCGGTTTTGCCAATCGCCCGGTCATCAAAACGCGCGCCGAGAACAATCAGCAGATCCGCCTCCTGCAAAATATAGTTGGTGCTGCGCACACCGTGCATCCCCAACATACCCAGCGACAATGGATGCGCTTTTGGCAGCATGCCCAGCGCCATTAAAGTCATGGTGGTAGGCAGTTGCGCTTTCTCCGCCAGTTCACGCACTCTCGCAGGCGCATTGATCACACCACCGCCCAGATAAAGCACCGGGCGTTTGGCAGCATTAATCATTGCCGCTGCGTCACGAATGCTTTCTTCGCTAAAGGCGGGCGCGACGGCTTTTTCTGCCACCGCGGGCTGTGCTTCAATCTCAAAAACGGCCGTTTGCACATCCTTAGGAATGTCTATCCACACCGGGCCAGGGCGGCCTGATTGCGCAATACGGAAGGCATCGCTCATGACCTGCGGGAGTTCTTCGATATGTCTGACCAGATAGTTGTGTTTGGTGATGGGGATAGAGATGCCGTAGGTGTCGACTTCCTGGAAGGCGTCGGTGCCTATCATTGAGGCGGGAACCTGACCAGTGATGCAAATCAGCGGGATGGAGTCCAGCCGCGCATCAGCAATGGCGGTCACCAGGTTAGTCGCCCCCGGTCCGCTACAGGCCATACAGACCGCCGGTTTACCGTCGGTGCGCGCCATTCCCTGAGCGATAAACCCCGCGCCCTGTTCATGGCGAGCCAGAATATGGCGGATTTGCGTGCTTTGGCTTAAGGCATCGTAAACAGGCAGGATAGAACCGCCCGGAATGCCCGTCACAATCTTAATGCCCTGCTGTTCCAGGAAATGAACGATAAATTCTGCGCCGGTAAAGCGCTTACGCGTCGATGATGTGCCCGAACTTGCCATGCTCCAGTCCTTTTCTTCTGGGCCGACTTTCCGGGAGGTGCTTAAACGAAAACCCCCGCCCGGTTTGCGCCGGCGGGGTTTTGGAATCGTGTGTTGTTCCAGTCCCTACGGCGCATTGCCGACGACCACCACCACACGCACGACGACCACTGCGGCGGATGGCGCAGTTGGTAGTAGTTTTGCGTTGAGCATGGAAGTAGTCATTGGGGACCTTGTTGGTTTTGTGTTTAACAATATTTATACAAGCACAGCTTTACAGGGGAGACAATGGAAAATTTTTCAGCAAGGGAAAATTGAGGGGTTGATCACGTTTTGTACTGTACTGCAGGTAACAAAAAACCCCGCCGGAGCGAGGTTTCGTCAGCCGCCCGCGGCTGGTAACCGCAAAGCACACTGTATTATGTCAACACAGAAAGTATACGTGTTCCGCGCAAAACGCGCAATTTCGGCACGAATTTTGACGTATTTAGTGCATAGTTGAGTATCGATCACAGTTTGCGTTTTGTCCAAATATTACTGTTTATTTATACAGTAAACTTCTATAATATCACTGTACGCAATGTGTTATGCGGGGGCCGCATCGTTACCCGGCGCACTAAGTCCTGGCTGAAACGGGTGGTGCCGTCAGCGCCTTAACCCCGCGTGAGCACACTGTGTTATGTCAACAAGCACAACGTTTCTCCTTGAGATACCGCGTGCACAACAGCTGGCAACAGGCAGCGGAAAGGTACGTCAGCTGGCAGTGCTCCTGAACCACAGGAGACGCGTATGAGCCTGGTGGATATCGCCATTCTTATCCTCAAACTCATTGTTGCAGCACTGCAACTGCTTGATGCTGTTCTGAAATACCTGAAGTAATTCAGATTCAAGTCGCACCAAAGGGGAGCGGTTACCCGCTCCCCTTTTATATTTAGCGTGTGGGTTGGTGTCGGATGCGATGCTGATGCATCTTATCCGCCCTACCATCCCTCCCGGCAACATTTATTGCCGCTTTTGTTTACATATTCTGCCGCTAAACAATTCCCCATTCCTGGCGTATATCTGGCTAACATTTATCAATGTGATAGATTCCTCTCCCGCATTTATGGGAATGCGTAGTGACTTATTCTAATTATTTTTATAAAAGCATCCGTGATAATGAAAAGGCATAGAAACGTCAATTTGTTATTGATGTTGGTATTACTCGTGGCCGTCGGTCAGATGGCGCAAACCATTTATATTCCAGCTATTGCCGATATGGCGCGCGATCTCAACGTCCGTGAAGGGGCGGTGCAGAGCGTAATGGGCGCTTATCTGCTGACTTACGGTGTCTCACAGCTGTTTTATGGCCCAATTTCCGACCGTGTGGGTCGCCGACCGGTGATCCTCGTCGGAATGTCCATTTTTATGCTGGCAACGCTAGTCGCGGTCACGACCTCCAGTTTGACGGTATTGATTGCCGCCAGCGCGATGCAGGGCATGGGCACCGGCGTTGGCGGCGTAATGGCGCGTACTTTGCCGCGTGATTTATATGAACGGACACAGTTGCGCCACGCTAACAGCTTGTTAAACATGGGGATTCTTGTCAGTCCGTTGCTCGCACCGCTAATCGGTGGTCTGCTGGATACGATGTGGAACTGGCGCGCCTGTTATCTCTTTTTGTTGGTACTTTGCGCCGGTGTGACCTTCAGTATGGCCCGCTGGATGCCGGAAACACGTCCGGTCGACGCACCGCGCACGCGCCTGCTTACCAGTTATAAAACGCTTTTCGGTAACAGCGGTTTTAACTGTTATTTGCTGATGCTGATTGGCGGTCTGGCCGGGATTGCCGCCTTTGAAGCCTGCTCCGGCGTGCTGATGGGCGCGGTGTTAGGGCTGAGCAGTATGACGGTCAGTATTTTGTTTATTCTGCCGATTCCGGCGGCATTTTTTGGGGCATGGTTTGCCGGACGTCCTAATAAACGCTTCTCAACGTTGATGTGGCAGTCGGTTATCTGCTGCCTGCTGGCTGGCTTGCTGATGTGGATCCCCGACTGGTTTGGCGTGATGAATGTCTGGACGCTGCTCGTTCCCGCCGCGCTGTTCTTTTTCGGTGCCGGGATGCTGTTTCCGCTGGCGACCAGCGGCGCGATGGAGCCGTTCCCCTTCCTGGCTGGCACCGCGGGCGCGCTGGTCGGCGGTCTGCAAAACATTGGTTCCGGCGTGCTGGCGTCGCTCTCTGCGATGTTGCCGCAAACCGGTCAGGGCAGCCTGGGGTTGTTGATGACCTTAATGGGATTGTTGATCGTGCTGTGCTGGCTACCGCTGGCGACGCGGATGTCGCATCAGGGGCAGCCCGTTTAAGCTCACGTCACCGCAGCATCGTCATCAGCTCCATGGGAGAACGATGCTGCTTTATCAGATCACGCATCACCCGCATATGCGGCGCAGAGTAAGAATAAAACGCCTGATAGCCCGCACAAAGCACGCTGTCTGGCGTCTCCTCCCGAGCGTGCGGACACAGCAGATGCCAGTCGCACGCCTGGCAGCCACGGCGCGGTTGCGGGTTTTCGCTGCCACACCATTTTTGTAAGGTGGCGTCAAAAAGCTCAATCGAGATACGACTGATATCTGCCCGCACCCAACACTCAAACAGGGCAATTAAAAATTTCCCCCACAGCTCTGCTGTCACCGAAGCGGCCGTCAGATCGCCCCGGTCATCAAATTCAAGATGGGGAATGAGCTGTACGGAGCGGATACCCCGTTGTTTGAAATTGTGATAAAAATCGGCAGGTTGCAGAGCATCCTTGTACTCTACAACCAGTTTATGCCTGTCCTCTTCAGCATCAATGACCTGACTTCCTGTCATGCGACTCTCTCAATAAATACGATAAGTTGATGTATATGCGTTACAGCAAACAGTATTGCGAGAGATAACACCGCGAGGGAGATCAAAAATTTGTCACGGACTACGTGAAATTGGGAAAAATCGCTATTCGTGACATCCATTAAATTGCGATTACGGGTGTAGTGCCAGAGGATCAGCGCCACGATGGTGAGAATGCCAATCGAAATCCAGAATAACATGCCCGCCTGGTGCCAGTTGTGTTTGATAGCCAACGCCATCAACGCGCCGTAGCCCAGCATGGTACGAAACCACGCCAGTGATGTACGCTCCGGCTGCAGCCCTGGGTCGGCAATGCGTCTGGCTTTGCGGCTATCCGGCATACAACACCAGTCCCATGACGATCACCGCTACGACCATCAATATTAAGCTGATGATTAATAAGCTGTTGGTGTAAGGCAGGTCCTCTTTCAGACGCATCGCTTTTTCATTGCGTAACCAGCGCAGGTAGCCATACATCGCTAATCCGCCGGAAAACAGACACAACAACAACGCCAGCAGTTCGCGAATGACGGGCGTGGCGAAATCTGGCGCAAGTTGATCAAGCCCAACTCCCGCCGCCAGAAATCCTAGTGCAGTACGGATCCACGCCAGAAAAGTACGCTCATTAGCCAGCGAGAAGCGGTAATCGGGCGCTTCTCCGAGGCGGGAAATTTTCATTGTTGCTCCTTTGCAATTTCACTAACGCTCTATCTTTAGCGGTTTTTTTTAAGAATTTCGTCCGCCCGTTTCCTGATATGCTTTTGCCATCCGCTACAAGGAGGTCAGATGGGTATCATAGCGCAAAATAAAATCAGTTCATTGGGCATGCTGTTCGGTGCCATCGCTTTAATGATGGGGATTATCCACTTTTCATTCGGCCCTTTTTCCGCACCACCGCCAACGCTTGAAAGCATCGTGGCGGACAAAACGGCTGAAATTAAAAGAGGTCTTCTCGCCGGAATAAAAGGCGAAAAAATTACCACCGTGGAGAAAAAAGAGAACGTAGATATCGATAAAATCCTCGATCAAAGCGGTATCGCACTGGCCATTGCTGCGCTACTTTGCGCATTTATTGGCGGTATGCGTAAGGAAAATCGCTGGGGTATTCGCGGCGCGCTGGTTTTTGGCGGCGGGACGCTGGCTTTCCATACCTTGCTTTTTGGTATCGGCATCGTGTGCAGCATTTTGCTGATATTCCTTATCTTTTCCTTCCTGACCGGCGGTTCGCTGGTTTAAGCAGCCTGAATAATGCCCGCCGGGTGATCATCAGCGGGCATTATCGTCAGAACTTCTGTTTTTTCTCCTCCACCTTCACTCCTTGCGTCGGTAGGCCGGTGTCATAGTCGCGTACCACTGGCGAATAGCCATCTTGTGGGCGTGGACGAAATGCCCCCATCCAGCGCGGCCGTGCATCTTTACGCCACGGACGCAGGCTCCATTGGTAACTGCGGAACGGATCGCGAATTTTGTCCATGTAATCCAATAACGCGTCATGCATTTTGCTGCGAACGTCGGCAAAACGGATATCATCTATCAGGTTATGCATTTCATTTGGATCATTACGGCGATCGTAAAGTTCATCACTGGTGAAGAGGTTGAGTACCAGTTTAAAGTCATCCGTCACCCAGCAACGCACCGGAATAAAACCGCCAAAGCTGTCATGCTCAATCTCGTAGCGGTTAAATTCCACCATCACGCCGCGTGGCTCTGTTACGGCAAGGATATTTTCCCCCGGCAGAATCTCTGGTTTTTCAATATCTGCCAGCGCCATCATTGTCGGCAGTAAATCGATATGACTGACTGGCGTATCGACCTGTCGCCGCTCCCCTTGCGGCGAACGGATGATCAGCGGAATACGGGTGATGTCGTCATACATCGCCGCTCCTTTACTGATCAGCTTATGTGCGCCCATCATTTCACCGTGATCGGAGGTATAAATGACCCACGTATTTTCACGTTGCTCTGGCGTTAAGGCATTGATGACACGTCCGATTTGGTCATCGACAAAGTCATTGCAGGCAAAATAGAGCGGATGGTGATAAAGCCCGTCATCACCGACTGGCGATGGCATCGCCTGCGCCCATAAGCGGTGATGTTCCGGTTTGTTCGCCAGCTCATCCTGTGATTTCTCGCCCAGTTCGTAGTAAAAATCAGCGTATTTCTCTAAATACTCCACCGGACAGGTGAACGGGTGATGCGGCTCATCATACGAAACCACCATCAGGAAAGGTTCGTCGGCGCGCGCGGGCTGTTGCAGAAAATCCACCGCCCGATTGCTGATGCGGTGCGCCCAGGTGAAGGTTTCGTCGATATGGTTCGCCTGTAAATCCTCAACGCTGTTTAGGCCATTGCGCCACAGGCTGATCTCTTTTTCCGTCAGTTCGCTAAGGTAGTTCGCCCCATCGAACCAGTAATCAGCGTCCCACTCCGGCGGACACTCGCCAGTGCCGAAATAGTCATGACCGTCGAGATGCCATTTGCCAATGTAACAGGTGTGATAGCCCGCATCCTTAAAGTAGCGCCCCATGGTGGAAATGTTTTTACCTGGCGCGACGTTGTTGGTCCACGGGCCGGACTGGTTAGCGTAGATACCGGTAAACAGCCCGGCGCGCGCTGGTGTACAAACCGGTGAACAGGTATAGGCGGAATTAAAGCGAATACTTTCCGCCGCCAGACTATCAATATTTTGCGTATTCAGCGGCTTACCGCTATAGCAACCGACCATATTGGTGGCCTGGGTATCGGTCATGATGAACAGAAAATTGGGGCGTTTCATAGGCTATCCTTCGCGTCGGGAGTAAAGGTTACGGCTGGGTCGTGACGATGCCGCCAGCTATCAAAAATCAGGTAGACAATCACTACGGCAGCGATGAAATAACTGATCATCGCTAACCAGCGCGTACCGTAGCCGCCGAATTCAGCCAGCCCGGCATAGACGCCAATCATCGCGAACAGGATGCCAATTGACGCGATCTTGACGTTTTTCCACGGTTTCATGTCCACCGCAAACGCATCGTTGAAGGTGAACGGCGTGGCGCGCGGTTTGATAAAACCGATCACCAGCATCACGACCACGTTGATGCAGAACGTACAGGCCAGCACATAGAGGAAATGGAAGTCGAACTTCACCAGATAGTTGATGGTGATGTAGCTGATTATGCCAATCCCCATCGCCACTTTTGCCGCCAGCGCCGGAATGCGCGGGAAGAAAAAGCCCATAATGATGATGGTAACCAGCGGCACGTTGTAAATACCGTTGAGCTGTTTCATCCAGCTATACAGCCCCTGCGGCGCGTTGGCGATCCACGGCGCGACCAGCACCGAAACGATAGCGATAAAGAAACCAAATTTGCGCCCGACGGTGACCAGCTGCTGCGGCTCGGCATTCTGGTTAATGATGCGCCGGTAAATACCCATACTGAATAACGTACTGGCGCTATTCAGAAAGCCGTTGAAGGTACTGATCACCGCACCAAATAACACCGCGCCGAAGAAACCCACCAGTGGCACTGGCAGAACGTTATTGACCAGCGTCGGGTAGGCCATGTCGGCTTTAGGTAAATCCTGATACAGATGAAACGCAATCAACCCTGGCAGCACCAGTACCAGCGGGTCGAGCATTTTCAGCACCGCCGTTAACAGCGCCCCCTTTTGCCCTTCCGCCAGGCTTTTTGACGCCAGTGTGCGTTGCACGATGCCCTGATTTGTACACCAGTAAAAGGTGTTCACCAGAATCAAACCGGTAAATGCCGCGCCAATCGGCAAGGGATCAGTCGGGCCGCCGACTGAGTTTAATTTCTCGGCGTGAACGGTGGTGAGTTGCTCAATGCCCTGCATAAAGCTGCCTTTGCCCATCGCGATCAGGCCAAATACCGGCACCATCAACCCGCCAATAACCAGCCCAATACCGTTAATGGAGTCCGCCACTGCCATTGCGCGCAGTCCGCCGATCACCGCATACAAAATTCCCGCCATACCAAGCAAAATAACCAGTAGCCAGATAGCCGCACCGTGGGAAATTTGTAACGATTCCCCGACGTGAAACAGGCTGTTGAGCGCCAACGCGCCGGAGTAGAGAACAATCGGCAGAAAGCAGACACCGGTGGCAATGAGGAAGCAGAAGTCGATGATAATACGCGTCGTTTTATCATAACGTTCCTCCAGGAAATCGGGGATGGTGGCAATGCCACGCTTCAGATAGCGCGGTAAAAAGATTAGCGCGAGGAAGATCAGCGTCACCGCAGAAGTGACTTCCCAGCCCATCACCGACATGCCGCTTTTGTAGGCCTGCCCGGAAAGTCCAACCAGTTGTTCCGTGGAAAGGTTGGTTAACATTAACGAAGCGGCAATAACCGGCGCTTTTAGTGAACGTCCGGCAAGAAAATAGCCTTGTTGCGATCCGGTATCTGTTTTGCGGACCTTCCACCAGGTGATGACCGCCACCAGCAGCGTAAAACCGACAAAACTCAAGATTTGTAACGAATTCATCTCATAGCCCTTATTTATGTTTATGTCCCGGACGCATGAATATAGGGAGAGGTAAAATGCGTCGGGTCAGGCAGTCAGATTCTTAAAATACAAACGTCGTATCCCTGAACGGATTGTTTTCTGTTAAGTTCAGGTTGTGAGCATAATTCGCCGGAGGGATATTAAAATGAATGGAAAATTGCAAAGTTCAGATGTAAAAAACGAAACTCCGTACAATATTCCCTTATTGATTAACGAAAATGTGATCTCCAGCGGAATTTCTCTGATCTCGCTCTGGCATACCTACGCCGACGAGCATTACCGGGTGATCTGGCCGCGGGACAAGAAGAAACCGCTTATCGCCAACTCATGGGTTGCGGTGTATACCGTACAAGGATGTGGGAAAATTCTTTTAAAGAATGGTGAACAAATAACTCTGCATGGCAACTGTATTATATTTTTAAAGCCAATGGATATTCACTCTTATCACTGTGAAGGTTTAGTCTGGGAACAGTACTGGATGGAATTTACCCCCACCAGTATGATGGATATTCCCGTTGGTCAGCAAAGCGTTATTTATAATGGCGAAATTTATAATCAGGAACTCACCGAAGTTGCTGAGTTAATAACTTCACCAGAAGCAATAAAAAATAATCTGGCAGTCGCTTTTCTGACGAAAATTATTTATCAGTGGATTTGTCTTATGTATGCAGACGGTAAAAAAGATCCACAACGGCGGCAAATTGAAAATTTAATTGCCACTTTACATGCCAGTCTGCAACAACGCTGGAGCGTAGCTGATATGGCTGCCACGATCCCCTGTAGCGAAGCCTGGTTGCGTCGTCTGTTTTTACGCTATACCGGCAAGACGCCGAAAGAATATTACCTCGATGCGCGTCTGGATCTGGCGCTATCGCTATTAAAACAACAAGGAAACTCGGTTGGCGAAGTCGCTGATACGCTCAACTTCTTCGACTCCTTTCATTTCAGCAAAGCCTTTAAACATAAATTTGGTTATGCGCCGTCAGCCGTGCTAAAGAATACGGACCAGCACCCAACGGATGCCAGTCCACACAATTAACGTAACTCTGGCCAGTACGCTTTGTTGGCCTCCAGCAACTCATCCAGAATAGCTTTGGCGACCGCGGCGCTCGGTACCGTTTTCGACAACGTAATCGCCTGCCACAGGTGCTGATATGAACGCTGTTCCCAGGCGTCCACGACCAGTTTTTCCACCGCCACTTGCTGACTCATTAACCCTTTCTGAAACTGCGGGATATCGCCGACCACCAGTGGTTCTGGTCCGTTGTGCCCGACCAGACACGGGATCTCGACCATCGCTTCATCATCAAAGTTATGGATTGCCCCGTTGTTAGGCACAATCAGCAACATCCGCTCCTGAGTGTTGAAGGCAATTGCCGCCGCCAGATCGACGATGTATGACGCATGTTCGTCAATTTCCAGCTTGCCCGCCGCTGAATTTCCTGCCGCCGTAATGGCGCGGCAAGCATCGAAAACCTGTTTCTCGCGATGTTCCATCACCTCATTCGCGCGGGTATGTTCAGGGTTGGAATGCTGAACGACATAATCCGGGAAGAGATAATATTTCAGATAGGTGTTTGGTAATGTATCCGGGTCCAGTGCCTGGACATCCCGCGCTTTTGCATAGGTGTCGTTCCAGCTCGCTTCAGTATGTGTATCTTGCTGCGGTGGAACATAACCGTGCTTAGAGACATATTGCCGCAGCTGGGGCATCAGGTCGTTGCCCTGCAAATCTTCAATTGATGTCCACCAGCCAAAGTGGTTCAGGCCGTAGTAGCGCACGCGCATCTGTTTGCGATCTTGCAGCCCAACAATTTGCGCCATCCGGCTTTCAATACCGATTGGCATGTCACAGATGTTGAGGATTTTCGCATTCGGGCGCAGACGACGCGTGGCTTCTGCGACAATGGCTGCCGGGTTGGAGTAGTTGAGCATCCAGGCATTTGGTGAATATTTTTCCATATAATCCACCAGTTCCAGGACGCCGCCAATGGAACGCATGCCGTACGCTATTCCGCCGGGTCCGCAAGTTTCCTGACCAACAACGCCGTAGCGCAGCGGGATTTTTTCATCCAGTTCGCGCATCGGGTATTTGCCGACGCGGATGTGCGCCATGACAAAATCAACGTCGCTGAATGCCACTTCAGGATCGGTGGTGTAACTAAACGCAATGTCCGGCGCTTTTTCTTTTAGGATGACTTTACAGGCTTCGGCAATCACTTCCTGCCGCGCGCCATCGTTATCATAAAATTTCAGTGCACGAAGCGGGAAACGGTCCTGATTCGCCAGGAGCATCAACACGATGCCTGGCGTAAAGGTGCTTCCACCGCCTGCGACAACCACTGAGAATTTGGTCATTATACTGCCTCCGTAATGGCAACATTTTCTGCTGATTGATGAGAATTAATTAAGCTATCGAGCTGTTCACGCAGCTGGGATACATGCAGACCAATGATCACCTGAATGGCATCGCCACTACGGAAGACGCCGTGCGCTCCCAGCTTTTTAAAGACTTCGTCATCCAGCGTTTGTGACATGTCATGCAGTGCAATCCGTAGACGCGTCGCGCAATTGTTGATGCTGGAGATATTGCCGACCCCGCCCAGGGCTTGCAGGATACCGGCAGCCTGATCCAGCTCTTTTTTTGGCTCTGCAGCGGTGGTTTGGCCTCGCGAGGCTTTGTATTCGGCTTTTGAGTAGAGTTTCACTTCCGCATCTTCACGTCCCGGCGTGCACATGTTGAATTGCAGAATCAGGGTGCGGAAAACCACGAAGTACAGCAGGGTAAAGCACAACCCAATGGCGATTTGGGTCAGCATCATATCCGCGTGGTTGCTGAACATCGGGATCCAGTTTTGCGGTAAAACCTGGTCAATCAAACCACCGCCCATGTTGCCCACCACACCAAAGAGATACATTACGGTCGACATTGAGGCCGCCAGCACGGCGTGTACTGCAAACAGCAACGGTGAAATGAACAGGAAGGTAAATTCCAGCGGTTCGGTAATTCCCACCAGCATGGCGGTTAAGGTTGCGGGAATCAGCAAGCCCGCCACTTTTACCCGATTTTCCGGTGCGGCAGTGAAGTACATCGCTAAAGAAATGCCCACGGCACCAAAAATTTTTGAGTTACCGTGCAGGGCAAAACCGCCTTCCGGGAACAACGATTTCAGCGGCTCGGCGCTCAAACTGAACTCTTGCAGATGCTGCGCCCAGTACATCTGAATGCCGCCTTCAACAGCTGCCGGACCAAAGATAAACGGTCCGTAGATGAAGTGGTGTAAACCGGTTGGGATCAGAATACGTTCGAGGAAGGTGTAAACCCAGACCCCAAGCGCACCCGCCGAACGCAGGAACGCTTGCAGAGATTCAATCCCCATTTGTACTTTTGGCCAGCCGAGCAATGTCAGCCAGGCGCAGGGGATCATCACCAGGAAGGCGATAATCACCACATAAGATGTCCCCTGGAAAATGCCGAGAAAAACCGGCAGTTTTTTATCGAACAGACGGTTATGCAGCGCCGTCACAATGCCGGAAATGATAATTGCGCCGATAATGCTGGTATCGAGGGTTTTAATCCCGGCCATCATTGTCAGACCGCTACCTGCCACCGCGTCCTGAGTGAAATCGACGCCGAAGTAGCTTCCCCAGGTCATTCCCATCGCGTTGATGAAATAGTTCCAGGTCAGGAAACTCACCATCACCGCCAGACAAGCTCGCCCCTGCGCTTGCTTAGCAAGGCCAATGGGTAAACCGACAGCAAAAATCAGCGGCATATTACGGAATACCGTCCAACCGCCCTCTTCAATAATATGTACGATTTGCGCGAATAAACTGTTCGGATCGGTCAGTGATTCCCCGACAAACATCGGGTTTTGCAGCAAGATGGCAAGACCCACCACAATCCCGGCGAAGGGAAACAGCAGCACTGGCGTGAACATCGCGCCGCCAAAGCGTTGAATTTGACTGAGCATTTCCACATCCTCTTTTCTCAATTCTGTAAGTAGGAAGCCTGATTGGTTATGCGGCAGGCCTGGAGCGAGGATAGGAAGATGCGATCGGCAGAACATGACGACCCAATGGGATTCGTGATCGCTTTCATGCTTTTCGTTGGGCGGTAGAGATCTACGTTTTCGCGAAAAAGTAGACATCTGTGAGCACTGGTACACAGCATCGAACACATCTTTAAAAAAAAGATTTTTTTTCAATCGATTAAGCAGAACTTGTGGGCGCATTACCCGGGCTTGCAGGCAAAAAAGAGATCTAGAGATGATCTACAAAAGCATTGCGGAGCGGTTAAGAATTCGACTTAATTCCGCAGATTTCACGCTAAACAGCCTTCTTCCCGGTGAAAAAAAGCTGGCGGAAGAGTTTGCAGTATCGCGGATGACCATCCGTAAAGCCATTGACCTTCTGGTGGCGTGGGGGCTGGTGGTCCGCCGCCACGGCAGCGGTACTTACCTGGTGCGTAAAGATGTATTGCATCAAACCGCCAGCCTGACCGGGCTGGTGGAGGTGTTAAAACGCCAGGGAAAAACGGTCACCAGCCAGGTGCTGATTTTTGAAATCATGCCTGCGCCTCCGGCCATTGCCAGCCAGTTACGGATTCAAATCAACGAGCAGATCTACTTCTCCCGTCGCGTTCGTTTTGTGGAAGGGAAACCGCTGATGCTGGAAGACAGCTATATGCCTGTAAAACTGTTCCGCAACCTATCGCTGCAACATCTGGAAGGTTCGAAGTTTGAATATATTGAACAAGAGTGCGGGATTCGTAACCGGCTCATTTAAACCGTCTGGTCTGTTTCCTCCGGCTCTACAAAAATAA